>Ga0209511_1000706_pt1 | contig 32144 bp, 26 predicted proteins | sample SSSSmetaG_FD_184141 | JGI IMG/M metagenome (GOLD analysis project Ga0209511, IMG submission 184141) | Glacier valley bacterial and archeal communities from Borup Fiord, Nunavut, Canada, to study Microbial Dark Matter (Phase II) - ​SSSS... | ecosystem: Environmental > Aquatic > Freshwater > Ice >... | reverse complement strand
ATTTTCGGAGACTGGGAAAGTTAATGATTAGCATTCAGATACTGGCTCCACTCGTATAGTCAGATTAATCAGTTACGGGTTTCACGTTTTACCTCTTAAAATAGTAAGAATTGAAATTTGCATATATTTCTACGTATCCGCCCCGAGAATGTGGTATAGCTACATTTAATTCGAATCTGATGAAAGCCATCGATAGTAATATGCCCGGTGGTGCATGCAGCTCAGAGGGCTGTGTGGTTGCACTTAATGATTCAGACGATGCTTTCGAGTACAAGTATCCAAAAGATGTTGGTTTTGTCATTAGGCAGAATCAGCAGCGTGATTATTCAGCAGCTGCAGCATTTCTGAATACAGGCAATGCAGATATCTGTATTTTAGAACATGAATTCGGTATTTATGGTGGTGAGAGTGGTATCTATATATTGCCAATGCTCCATCGTTTGAAGAAACCCCTGATATCAATTCTTCATACCATACTTGACCATCCGTCATTTATTCAAAAAATAATCATCCAGGAAATTGCCCAGCAAAGTGAGCTCGTCGTTGTTATGAGTAAACGCTCGGTTGAAAGTCTTGTCAATATTTATGGGCTGTCACGTGACAAAATCAGCATGATAGAGCATGGCGTGCCCGATCGTGAGGCGGCTGTACCTAATCCGGTTAAGCAACTGTCAGCTTTTCTGGATCATAAGGTATTATTGACCTTTGGCCTTATCAATCGTAATAAGGGGCTAGAGACAGTTATCAAGGCACTACCCTTCATCGTTGACCGACACCCAGAAGTTATGTATGTTGTACTTGGTAATACACATCCAGGGGTAATCAGAAATTCAGGTGAAGAGTATCGGGAGGAATTAAAAAAGCTTTCTATTAAACTCGGAGTAGAAACACATATAAGTTTTATCAATAAATTTGTTTCTGAAGACGAATTGGTTAACTACTTGTCAGCAGCTGATATCTATATCACCCCGTATGTGAATGAAGCTCAGAGTACAAGTGGTACACTGTCTTATGCAGTAGGAGCAGGAGCTGCTGTTTTATCAACACCCTACTGGCATGCAAGCGAGCTGCTTGCTGATAACAGAGGAAAGTTTTTCCAATTTAAAGATTATGAACAGCTGGGGTGGCTTGTTACTGGTCTGCTCGATAATCCTGAAGAACTCTCCCAGATCAGATCAAATGCTTATAACCATGGTCTGACAACCAGATGGCCTATCATAGGGGCTCAATATATCAGCATGGCAAAGAATGCTCTTGCCCGTCCGGTCTTAAAACAACATGCTAAGAAAAGGATAATTGATCCTGAATTAATACCTCCTTTTAGTCTGAATCATGTTAAAAGACTTACCGATGATACGGGTATTGTTCAGCATGCTAAATACGGCATACCTAATCTAAAAGAAGGTTACTGTCTTGATGATAATTCAAGGGCTCTGATTATGGCCCTAATGGCCTTCAAACAGAATAAAAGTAAGGAGGCGCTTGATCTCTTGCCTATTTATCTGAGCTTTATACATTATATGCAGCGGGATGATGGAAACTTTAGAAATTTTCTTCATTTTAACCGCTCTTATATGGATGAAATCGGTTCTGAAGATTCATTCGGAAGAACAGTTTGGGCCCTTGGTTATGTCATACAACACGCTCCTAATAATAGTTACCGTGAATTTGCTCAGGAACTATTTCACCGGTCAGTTCCACATTTCAGTCACTTGAGTGATCTTCGGGGTATGGCAAATGCACTAATTGGAATCTCCTATTATTTGAAAGTGAACCCAGGTGATGAAAGCCTGTTACTTGAACTAAACTACCTGACAGCAAAACTAGTCAGGGCCTATGATGAATCGAGTGATGAAAAATGGAAATGGTTCGAAGAAACCCTGACCTATGATAATGCCATTTTGGTTCTGGCTCTGCTACACTCATGTGAAATTAATGCTGATGACAGGGTACAAGCCATTGCATTGGAGGCATTAACTTTTTTAGATAAAACCTGTTTCAAGCAAGATTGCCTGATGCCGGTAGGTAATAACGGCTGGTATAGTCGTGGTAAAGAAATGGCCATGTATGACCAGCAGGCAATAGAAGCCATGGCAATGGTACTTATGTATTTCCAGGCGTACCTTTCAACTCAGGAAACCCGGTATATTGAGAAAACATACCTCAGTTACCGCTGGTTTCTTGGTGAAAATACACTAAGAGCTCCCCTATATGACAGAGAAACTCAAGGCTGTTGTGATGGTCTTGAACAAAGCGGTATCAATAGAAATCAGGGTGCTGAAAGTACCCTGGCCTATATGATTTCTCATATTACAGTACTGCAGGCTCTAGAGCTGGAATATCAGTATGAAAAGCCTGAAAAAGACTATTCAAATGCTTAAGATTGCAGTTTTATCGCCTGTTGCCTGGCGCACTCCACCCCGGCATTATGGCCCCTGGGAGCAAATGGCTTCAAATCTGACCGAGGGTCTTGTAAAAAAAGGTCATCAGGTAACCTTATTTGCTACGGGTGATTCAATTACTTCATCCAGGTTGCAGTCTGTTTGTCAGCAAGGTTATGAAGAAGATAAAATGCAGGATGCTAAGGTCCTTGAATGCTTGCATATCAGCAGGGTTATGGAGCGGGCTCATGAATTTGACATTATCCATAATCATTTTGACTTTCTTCCCCTGACGTATTCAAGACTGATAAAAACCCCTATTGTTACTACAATTCATGGATTTTCTTCAGTGCGTATTTTGCCTGTTTACCAAAAATACAATGATACAAGTCATTATGTATCTATCTCTGATTCTGATAGATCTCCCTTGCTGTCATATGAGAGAACGGTTTACAATGGGCTAGACCCTGAGCTCTTTCCTTTTCAGGATACCCCTGATGATTACCTGCTTTTTTTTGGTCGAATACATCCTGATAAGGGTACTTATGAGGCCATACAGATTGCAGTAGGAGCGGGCCGTAAGCTTATAATTGCAGGCATAGTACAGGATGAGAACTACTTCAGAGAAAAGGTTGAGCCATGGCTGAATGATGATATCCAGTTTATTGGTCATGTAGGGCCTGATCAAAGAGCCCAGCTACTGGGTAAAGCTTTTGCCCTGTTACATCCAATTTTCTTTAATGAGCCCTTCGGGTTGAGTATTGTTGAGGCCATGCTTTGTGGTACTCCTGTTATTGCCTTCAAAAGAGGGTCTATGGCTGAGCTGATTGTTGATGGCAAGACAGGCTTTCTGGTAACTTCTAGTGCTGAGGCTATTGAAAAGATAGAACTTATTTCAACTATTAACCGGGCTGACTGCACTGCCTGGGCAACTTCAAGATTTTCAACTATGGAAATGATTGCTGGTTATGAGCAGGTCTATGAGCGCATTTTTAATCCCTGAACTGATCTGTAACCCTGATCGACAATCAAATCGTAGATTACCTTATGAATAAATCAGTATCATGAATTTAAAGGCGAATGCCTGTCAGATAAGTTCTTATCTGTTACCAGAAAGCAGCTTGTCTAGAAGCTCTTTCATATCAACCAGGGCAAAAGAAGAGCAATAATCAGACAGTCCATAAGGCAATACAAGTTTCCCGTTATGAATGATAGAGCCGCATGAATACACAACATTAGGCACATAACCTTCACGCTCGTTATCATTCGGAACTAAAAGTGGTTCTTCAAGACGCCCGATTTCAATTGAAGGATCGTCAAGTTTTAATAAACTGGCCCCCAGGCAGTACCTGCGCATAGCGCCAACACCGTGGGTGATGACCAGCCAGCCTGCTTCTGTCTCAATCGGTGAACCACAATTTCCAACCTGCACAAATTCCCATGGGTACTTGGGCCCGCTCAACATTATAGGGTTATCCCAGACATTCAGGTTCTTACTATACATAATGTAATTATTCCACCCATCAATTCGGGACATCATCACATACTGACCGTTTATACGCCGGGGAAATAAAGCAAGGTTTTTATTTTGGGCACCCTTGCCAAAAAGAGGCCTGACCTGAAAATTATAGAACTCATGGGTCTGTAGTAGTTTGGGCATAATCAGTGACCCGTCATAGGCTGTATAGGTTGCGTAATAAATAACACGGCCATCATCTTCAGTAAACTTTACAAAGCGTGCATCTTCAATACCCTTACGTTCGAATTCTGAAATCGGGAAAATGACTCTGTCAGAAATATCAGTATCAAGTGAAAAGGCAATCTCATGATAAGAGTCAGATAGCCATAAAACTTTTTCATATTCAAGCTTATGCATATCATCTTCCTGCAGGTTCTGAGATTCCTGGACAATACGCCTCAAACTTGAATAATCAAAATTTTCATTTAGTTTGCTGCCTACATCATTAAGTACCCTGCTATCAACATTGGTCAAGGCTGCCTTCTCAAAAAATAGTTCTTTTTTATAGGTAGCATTCTTAATAATGTCGGCCTCATCTACGTAGTTACCCGCAGGTAAAACTACAATTTGATGCTCTTTTCCAATTGTAGCCCTACGAAAAATAATTGATGAAATATGACCTTCTCCAACGGCTCTAAAACTCATGATCAGTCTTTTTTCGCCCTGTTCAAGTTCAGTCTGATCAGGATCTTCAACAATTGATGGGTTGAAAAATGCTGCTGATTCTATAGAGTACTCATGGGTAAAATAAGATCCTAAAAGTAACTTTCGGTATAAATCAAGGGCTTCATAATCAAGGTTTAACTCCTTGAAAATATAAGAGATTTTATCAGCATTTCGTAGAAAAACCTTGGTGATATTACGATGACGTTTTGAAAATTCTTGTAAGATCGGTGAGATCATGCCAAGCACCTGATCTTCGGGGATACTCAGGACCCTTTCAATTACCCCTTTTGAGCGCTCCTCTCCATTAAAAAAGAAACGCGAAAGAACACGTTTTGAATCAGGGTAAACCTTTACATCGGTACGTTGAATTGCAATCCTCATTATTATAAATTCTATTAAGTAAGTAAAACGTTCTTTTTCGTAAATCTATTCCCTTTACTATTGAAAAATATCTATTGTAATGCAATTGTTAAATGAATAGAATTGATTGGTATTTTTCAAATAAAATTCTCCCATAAAAAGTCTATTTCTATCTTGCAGGGTACTAAATTTTCTATTGCACTATGGCACAGGTTCAAAAAACAGCCCACGTTCTTACAATTGATATTGGCGGTTCTCATGTAAAAGCAACAATTGTTGATGAAAATGGAAATTTACTTTTTGATTATAAAAAAATTGATACTCCTAGCCCGGCTACACCTGAGGCAATTATGACAGCCATTAAAACACTTACTATTGATTTCCCTGCATATGATCTTATTTCTGCAGGTTTTCCTGGTTATATCAAGGAAGGTATTGTGAAAACTGCCCCGAATCTGGGAACGAAGCTTTGGGAAAATATTGACTTTAGCAAAAATCTGACGATTTCTCTGGGTAAACCCGCAAAAGTCGTAAATGATGCAGATATGCAGGGACTGGGAATAGTAAAGGGTAAGGGTCTTGAAATGGTAGTTACCTTGGGTACAGGATTCGGTTCGGCTTTTACCTATAATGGTAAACTGCTACCGCACTTTGAACTGGCGCATCATCCATTCACCAAGAGAAAAACGTACGACCTGTATATTGGTCAGAAGGCACTTGACACGATTGGTGACAAACGCTGGAATCTGCGAATAGAAAAGGTACTTGCCGTACTAAAAACAGTATTCAACTATGATTTTCTATATGTAGGAGGGGGCAATTCATCAAAAATCAGGTTTAAGGTTGATGAGAACGTAAAGCTTGTATCAAATATTGATGGTATACATGGTGGCTACCGGTTATGGACTCAGGGAGGTATCGATTAGACTTTCATCCTGGTCGTTATGAACCAGAAGCTTTACTGAACCAGAAGCTTTACTGAAGCAGAACAAAAGACTAAGTAAGGTCAATATGTTGATAAAACTTATAACGCCCCAGTGCATTTACACTGGAACTTTATACGTTTTTAGATAAGCCTTAAAACGACTTAAATTTAATTGTAAACTAGATATTCATTTTTTTCAATTCACTTACCGCATGATCAACAGCACGGGCAGTGAATGCCATATAGGTTAATGATGGATTTTGGCAACCTGCCGAGGCCATGAATGAACCATCAGTCACGAATACATTAGGTGCATCCCAAACCTGATTAAATTTATTCAAAACAGAAGTTTTAGCATCACGGCCCATTCTGGCGCTTCCCATTTCATGTATACCGCGGCCAAGAGTGCCGTCACCAACATGTCCTACAACATTTTTAACCCCTGTTTTTTCAAGCATTTCTTTGGCATCTTCTAACATATCGATGCGCATTTTTTTCTCATTTTCTTTGAACTCAACATCGAAAGAGAGAATGTTGAGTCCCCATTTATCTTTCTTTGTTTTATCAAGAGAAATAAAATTCTCATGGTATGGCAAGGTTTCACCGAACCCACCGATTCCCATGGTCCACTGACCAGGTTCGGTTAGTGCTTCTTTAAAGCCCGCACCAATCTGTAATTCTGGAATCTCTTTTGACCAGCCCTGACGACTTGCGCCACCCTGATATCCAAAACCCCTGATATAATCGCGTTTATCACCGAAAAGGTTTCGGTAGCGGGGTATATAAATTCCATTTGCCCTGCGACCGAAAACATATTTGTCATCATAACCTTCGATCGTGCCGCCGGCGCCGATACCCAGATGGTGGTCCATGATATTATGTCCCAATTCACCACTGCTACTTCCCAAACCACCTTCCCAAACATCAGTTGCAGAGTTCATCAGAACCCATGCACTGTTCAGGGTAGAAGCATTCAGGAAAATAATTTTTGCTTTGTAAACATAGGTCTGATTATTCTCACCATCGAGAACTTCTACACCTGTTGCTCTTTTCGTGTCTTTATCGTACAGGATTTTGGTAACAATGCTCCAGGGGCGTACAGTAAGATTACCAGTTTTCATGGCTGCAGGTAAGGTAGACGATTGGGTACTGAAGTATCCTCCATATGGACAACCTACCCAGCACTTATTTCTAAACTGGCATTGCTGACGACCTTCATGTGGAGCAGTAATATTGGCTGTACGGCCAATAATAATTGATCTCTTGCCTCCATACAAGTTTTTCATACGGGCTGCCACATCTTTTTCAACAATGTTCATATTCATAGGTGGCAGAAACTGACCATTTGGCAACTGTGGTAAATTATCATTTGACCCGCTGATTCCTGCAAATTTCTCGACATAATCATACCATGGTGCAATTTCATCATACCTGACAGGCCAGTCTACAGCGATACCATCTTTCGCGTTGGCACCAAAATCAAAATCAGACCAGCGGTAACTTTGGCGTCCCCACATCAGTGATCTTCCACCTACATGATATCCCCTGAACCAGTCAAAGCGCTTTACTTCTGTATATGGGCTGTCTTTATCGCTTGCCCACCAGTCTAAATTTGCTTCATTCAATGGGTAATCACGTTTTAAAACAGGGTAGTTTGCGATCATTTCCTGAGTACGATTACCGCGGTGAGGAAAATCCCAGGCTTCTTTTGTAGCACTTGGATAATCTGTAATGTGCTTTATATCTCTTCCCCGTTCAAGCATGATCGTTTTGAGCCCTCTTTCACTTAATTCCTTCGCCGCCCAACCACCACTAATTCCTGAACCTATTACAATTGCATCATAAACTTGGTTACTCATAACTATATAAAAGATTATTGATTGAAATTTAATGCCACAACCTGAAACCGGTTCTGAATGTGACCTGTTTGCCTGATTAATTCAGGTAAACAGCAAGGTTAAATTTGGCAACGATTTGAGCCTGAATGTAAAAAATATTAAACGACCGCCTCATTCACCTTTTTATACGAATATATGGAAAACCTATTATTAAATTTTTAAAAAACGGTTTAATTATAGGTGTCAATCCTGGGTTTGTAACTTGACTTAGGTCTTTTTTCCTAATTTAGGTGTGTCATTTAATTAAGTTGCAGACAATCACCTACTTGTACTGCCCCTTGTGAGCCAACCTTTAAATAAATCCCGAATAAAACTTTATTATCAAAACTTCTGAATTTGGAGAGAGTTTTGAGGGGCTCTTTAGAAATTAGGCCAGTGAACTGATCGATAGTAGTAATTGTACATCTGGCACAGGGTTTTGAAACTTTAAAGTTGAGGTTGCCTATATTGACCTGTTTATATTGATCTTCTTCAAATGCAGCTCCACCAGAAATTATCAGGTTTGGTCTAAAGCGATTCATCTCAATTGCAACCGCAAGTTTTTCGTTCAGTAAATCAAGGGAAGACTGGCTTGTAAGCAGTACTGGCATAGAATCTGATAGGCTGTTGATCTCTGCCTTATCGCTATATTTTAGTTTCAACTCGCGCCTGCTATGGTCAGGCATATAAACAAGCCTGCACTTAACATCCAGCACTTTGGAGAACCAGTCGTGCGCAAGCTGGTCACAAAGAACAACTTTCACACAGTCATTAAAGACCCAGGCTTCAATAGTTGAACCGGTTTCAGAATTCTCTACCGGCAGAATTTCTGCCGGGTTAAATGGAATGAAGAGTGAATTCAGGGTATCAGCTGATTTGACCTCTAGCCCGTCAGCAAGAATATTTACTTGGATCAGCGCCATTTCAGGCAATTCACGCTGGGTAAGAAAATGATTCTGAGAATCAACAAGCATCCAACGACGATCATGTTTTAGCCCCCGGTCCGTTAATTCAGCTGAGTTAACATTAACGCCTCTAAGCGATTTTATAGGGTAGATAATGATCTCGCTGATTGATGGCATATTCAAATATAACACGTCTTAGCCAAGCACAATTAATTCCAAAAATGTAAATTTAATGAGGTATTTTAAAATTACAAGTTAAAAGCCAGCCAATGATCTAAAGAAAACACCGTGTTTTCTGTGAATGACATGATATTGCTAAATCAACTCATAACTGAAGAGTAAGGTACGCCTGAATAAATTTGGGTAGCAGCTTATGCCGCAATGTAATTATCATTACGATCTCAAAAACATAATCAATTGCATGGTTTGCGATGATTTGTCAAAAGTAGATAAACTCAACCCTGCACTTGAAAACAAAAAACCCGCGAGAGCGGGTTTTTTGTTTTGTGGAGCTGGAGGGATTCGAACCCTCGTCCAAACATGTGATCAGATATGCTTTCTACGCGCTTATTTTACAGTTGATTTTCGTTGAAGGGCTGACTGTAAACGGCCTACCATTCCCTTAGTTCCTTAGTTTCGGGCCAATCGCGGAACTCCATGGCTTTATCCCGACTTTATGGTGCCTCACTATCAGTTGCGGCCGGTCGGCGCCTCTGGGAGACATCTCGCTTCCCGATTCTTAACCGGGATTTAAGTTTAACCTAACATAGTCAGATTAAGCAGCAAGAGCGTATGTATTTTCGCCATTTAAAAGTGTGAAGATTCAGATTTACGAGCTAGATCAACAATGCTCGGCGTGCTTACATACTTATCGTCCACCCTGTCAAATCCGGTCAGCCCCATAAATACTATTTCAAATATAAGGAAATTTTAATTCCACTTATGCTTTTAATGCCTCCAGTTGTAATGTTTCAGTTCTTCCGGGATACACTTTTAAGGCTTCTTCAAGGCAGTGCATAGCTTTAACCAGGTCCCCCTTGTTTAAAACATAGGCCATACGCACCTCATCATTACCAGTATCAGGAGTAGAGTAAAAGCCAGAACCAGGTGCCATCATAACAGTCTGGTTATCGATTGAAAATTCTTCAAGCATCCACTTACAGAAGCGGTCGGCATTATCAATTGGTAATTTTGCCATCACATAAAAAGCACCACCCGGATTAGGGCAGTAAACACCTTCCATCTTATTCAGTAACTTAATAATTGTATTACGGCGGCTGGTATACTCGGCTATAACATTTTCAAAATATGAATCAGGGGTATCAACAGCAGCTTCTCCAGCAATCTGAGCCACCAGAGGTGGGCAAAGACGGGCCTGTCCAAATTTTATAGCCGTTGCCAGCACCTCTTTATTACGGGTGATTAATGCACCTAAACGGGCACCACAGGCAGAATACCGTTTTGAAATGGTATCAATGACTATTACATGCTCGTCAAGACCTTCTAGCTGCATGGGAGAAATAAAATTTCCACCATCATAACAAAAGTCTCTATAGGCTTCATCGCAAAAAAGAAACAGATCATGTTTTATGACCAGGTCTTTTAGCAGGTTTAATTCTTCAGGGGTATATAGATAGCCGGTAGGATTATTCGGGCTACAGATCATGATACCCTTCGTACGGGGGCCAATCAGCTTTTCAAATTCTGCAATAGGAGGCAGAGCGAAACCAGTTTCAATATATGATCTGATTGGAACAACCTTTACACCTGACATCCATGCAAAACCATTGTAGTTGGCATAAAATGGCTCAGGAATAATCAGTTCATCCTCATTATCCATGCAGCTATTCAGGGCGAGAGTTATTGCCTCTGAACCTCCAGTAGTAACCATAATCTGATCAGCAACGATATTATAACCCGTTTTCTGGTAGTAAGAAGCCAGTTTATTCCTGTAAGAAGGCAAACCTTCAGACGGAGTATATGCCCAAACCTTGAAATCAATATTCTTAATCGCCTGCAGCATGCCTTCAGGAGTTTCAATATCAGGTTGACCGATATTCAGGTGAAAGACATGTTTTCCAAGCTTTTTTGCCTTATCAGCAAAAACTGCAAGTTTACGTATAGGTGAGGCGGGCATTTCAATACCCTTATTTGATACTTTTGGCATAATCGTAAATAAAAAAAATCCCGCTGATGACGGGATTCAAAATTACTAAAACCAATATAATTTGGCTTATTTTTTCTTGTCTACAACACCTTTGATATACAAGACTTTAACAGGGGTCTTAGAATTTGACGAAACAGTAACTGCTTTGTTAAAACCACCTGGTCTGCCATTTGTGTCATATGAAACAAATATGCTTCCGGTTTTACCCTGACCAACAGGCTCTTTTGACCATTTAGGAGTTGTGCAACCGCAAGAAGCTACCACGTTGGTAAGAAGCAAAGGCTCTTTACCAGTGTTTGCAAATTTAAATTCATAAACTGCCGCTGGTCCTTCATTGACAGTTCCAAAATCATGCACTTCTTTATCGAACTTGAATTCTGCTTTATTTGGATCAACAGCAGCTGATGCCGTTGCTGTAACTGGCGTAGTTTGTGCTATGCCTAAAGAGGTAAAACCGAGCAGAATTGCGCCTAGCAAAAATACTTTTTTCATGTGTTTGATTCGTTTGAGGGTATAGAGTTAATAAGATTAGACTTTTTAAAGTACTACTCTTCAACGAATATATTAGTATAAAGTTACATGATAGCTTATTTTATTTGAAATCATTATTTGGCGAGTAATTGTTAATTTTAACAATCCAATTAACTTAAATCTTAGATGCTGGAAATTATCGACCCTAACATCGCTGCACAAGACGGCTTTGAACTTTCATTTGAAGAATTTAAAAAAATTGTGGTTAACGATTACAGGCTGGTTTTAGAAAGCAGGCAGGCAAGTATGCTTGGTCGCAAAGAAGTTTTAACGGGTAAAGCAAAATTTGGCATTTTTGGAGATGGAAAAGAGCTTGCTCAGATTGCCATGTCAAAGGTTTTTGAAAATGGAGACTTTAGATCTGGTTACTATCGTGACCAGACTTTTATGTTTGCCTCAGGTATTTCTAATGTAGCTGAGTTTTTCGCTCAACTTTATGCCCATACAGATATTGCCTATGATCCTCATTCAGGAGGTCGGGCAATGAGTTGTCATTATGCTACACGGAGTATTGATGAAGCTGGTAATTGGAAGAATCTTATGCAGATGAAAAATACCAGTGCTGACATCTCTCCAACAGGTGGGCAAATGCCCAGACTTGTAGGCCTGGCGTATGCATCAAAATTATATCGGGAAAATCCGGCCCTTAAATACCTCGACACATTCTCTTCTAATGGTAATGAAATTGCCTTTGGTACAATTGGAAACGCCAGTACATCTGAAGGTTTATTCTTTGAAGCCATAAACGCCGCCGGAGTCTTACAAATACCAATGCTCATTTCAGTCTGGGATGATGAATATGGCATCTCAGTACCTGCAGAATTTCATACCACCAAGAAAAATATATCTGAGGCCTTAAAAGGTTTTCAACGGGATGAAAAAGTGGCTGGTTTTGAGATTTTTCAGGTAAATGGTTGGGATTATCCAGCTCTATGCGAAACCTACCAGAAGGCAGTGAAGATCTGCCGTGAAAATCATATACCTGTCATTGTACATGTTCGTGAAATGACTCAACCCCAGGGTCATTCAACTTCGGGTTCACATGAGCGTTATAAATCACGTGAGCGGCTAGACTGGGAAATTGCCCACGACTGCAATAAAAAAATGCGTGAATGGATGATTGAATCAGCCATCGCCACAGAAGAAGAACTTGAGTTAGTAGAATATACAGCCAGAATTACTGTACGTGATATTCAGAAAAAGGCATGGACTGATTATGGTACAACAATTCTCTCAGACATGGATGCAGTAAAGGCATGTTTGGAAAATCTCAAACATGAAATCACGGATGGAGAAGGGCTCGAAGAATTAAGCGATGCGCTTTTTTCAGCCGTAGACCCTAGTAATAAAGATGTTTTCTCAGCCGTTAGAAGAGCACTTTGGCTTTGCAGGTTTGAAAAAACTACGGCAAAACACGAGCTTGAAGAACTACATGCCAGGTTAATTGCTGAAAATGTAGCCCGTTACAGTTCTCATTTATTCACTGAAACAGCTGAATCACCCCTAAAGATTGAGGTTATCGCCCCGATTTTTTCTAGTAAGAGCCGGGTTGTCGATGGCCGTGAAATATTACAGGCCTGTTTTGACGCAGCTCTTGAGCGTGATCCAAGAGTACTTGCCTTCGGTGAAGATGTCGGCCGAATTGGTGATGTCAACCAGGGCTTCGCAGGTTTACAGCAAAAGTTCGGGGAAAACAGAGTGATTGATACCGGTATTCGGGAAGCTACTATTATCGGTCAGGGCATAGGGCTTGCTCTGCGCGGCTTGAGACCCATCGCTGAAATTCAATATTTAGATTATCTTTTATTTGGTCTTGAGCCCCTCAGTGATGATCTGGCTACACTTTCATACAGAACCAAGGGTGGGCAGAAAGCCCCGCTTATTGTACGAACCCGAGGTCACAGGCTTGAAGGTACCTGGCATTCAGGTTCACCACTGGGTATGATCCTGAATTCAATACGTGGAATTCATGTACTTGTGCCACGCAATATGACTCAGGCTGCTGGTTTCTATAATACACTCTTACGTTCAGATGAACCGGCAATGGTCATAGAATGTCTGAATGCTTATAGGATGAAGGAGAGATTACCAGATAATATCGGAGAATATACTATTCCTCTGGGTCAGCCTGAAATTCTTGTTACTGGTAATGATGTGACAATTGTTACTTATGGTGCCTGTTGTAAGGTTGCCATAGATGCCATCGTTTTTCTTCAGGGGATAGGTATTCAAGTTGAACTGATAGATGTTCAGACATTATTACCATTTGACATCAACCATGTCATTCTTGATTCGATTAAAAAGACAAGTAGGGTTTTGTTCTTAGATGAAGATATCCCGGGTGGTGGAACTGCCTTTATGATGCAACAGGTGATTGAGACCCAGGGTGCCTATTTTTATCTTGATGCCGCACCGAAGATTTTGAGTGCTAAAGATCACCGTACTGCTTACGGCACTGATGGTGATTATTTCTCAAAGCCTAATCCTGAAGATATTTTTGAAATGGTTTATTCAATGATGCAGGAATCGAATAAAGAGCTATATCCTCCTCTGTTCTAATATTTCTGTAGAAATTTCTTGAGGCGTAAAATCTAACTTTTATACATTTGATTTCTAAGAAAGTGGTCTGTAATAACAAGAGCAGCCATAGCTTCAACAATTGGTACTGCACGCGGTAAAACACATGGATCATGCCGGCCTTTCCCTACTACATTGACACTATTTCCATTCTGATCAACAGTTTCCTGCACCTGCATGATTGTTGCAACCGGCTTAAAAGCTACCCTGAAATAGATATCTTCTCCATTTGATATTCCGCCTTGAATTCCCCCTGATTTATTTGTTCGTGTTCGCACAGCCCCAGCTTCATCTGTATAATAGGCGTCATTATTTTCAGAACCCTTATTAAAGGCACCTTCAAAACCCGAACCATATTCAAAACCCTGAACAGCGTTTACACTGAGCATAGCTTTACCAAGTTCTGCATGAAGCTTATCGAAAACAGGCTCACCCAGCCCTGCAGGAGCACCAAAAATCACACAGCTTATAATTCCCCCTACTGTATCACCTTCTTTCCTCGTCTGATCAATCAGTGCGATCATACGTTCGGCTGTTTTAGTGTCAGGGCAGCGGACAATATTTTCTTCGGCAAGGCTTAAATCTAGCTTATTATAAGGAATATCAAGCTGAACAGCGCCAACACGGCTTACATAGGCCTGTATCCTAACCCCCCTGTCATTAAGGAACAGCTTTGCAATAGCACCTGCTGCAACCCTGGCTGCAGTTTCACGTGCAGAAGACCTGCCTCCGCCACGGTAGTCGCGGAAACCATATTTCTGGTCATAAGCATAATCTGCATGTGAAGGCCTGTAACTTGCTTTAACATGGTCATAATCTTTCGAACGTTGATCTTCATTTGGAATAAGCATGGTTAGCGGTGTACCTGTACTTCTTCCTTCAAATACTCCTGATAATATAGTTACTGTATCTGACTCTTTTCTTTGGGTGGTGATACGTGATTGCCCTGGTTTTCGCCGGTCAAGTTCTGATTGAATAAAGACTTCATCAATAATAATCCCCGATGGGCAGCCATCGATCGTCACTCCAATTGCAGGCCCATGTGATTCACCAAAAGTTGTGATACGAAAAATCTGACCAAAGCTATTACCTGCCATTTTAATTTATTTGAAAACCGATCATTTCAAGATGATTCCAGAAAGATGGATATGATTTAATAATTACTTCGGCATTGTCAAAATTGACTTTGCCAATCCTGAGTGCCAGGGGTGCAAAAGCCATTGCCATACGGTGATCATGATAGGTTTCAAACGAAGCTTCTGATGGAAAGTTTAACTTTGAGGTATTTAGGGTAAAAATTCCATTTTCCTCAAAAAGCTTTACGCTGATCTTTGCCAGTTCAATTTGTATGGCGGCAATACGGTCAGTTTCTTTGATGCGCAGGGTCTCAAGCCCGGTGAAAGAAAGATTTTGACCAAGAGCAGCTGCACATACAATAACCGTCTGGGCAAGATCTGGGCATTCTTTTAAATCAATAACGTCGGAACTGAAATTTACTGCACATTTATTTAGTCTCAGTCCGCCTTCTTCAAAGCTTGCACTTACCCCAAAGGGTTTCATCAGTTTAACAATTGCACTGTCGCCCTGTAGGCTGTCAGGCAGTAATCCTGGAAGTATGATCACGGCAGTTTCTGACAGAGCAACAAGTGAAAACCAGTAGCTGGCAGCACTCCAATCAGGTTCTACAGCAAGTGTAATTGCCTTATAATTTTGATGGTCAATCTGTATAGAAGCTGATCCAACTTCAGCAATTTCTTTGTTGCCCTTATTGATTATTTTCGTATAACTTTCAATATCAGCCGTTTGTTCTGTTAGAAATTTTGCCTGATAATTGATACCCGCCAGATTCATCATCTGAAGTGTCATGTTTACATAAGGTCTTGAAGTAAGTTCACCGACTATTTCAAGGGTTAAACCGTCATTGAACAAGGGGGCAATCATGAGCAGTGCTGAAATATACTGGCTGCTGATATCTCCTTTGATTGACACTATATTTTTTTGAGGTCTTGCTTCTCCAATTTGAATTGGGGGGAAGCCCGTATTCTCAAGATAGGTAATATCAGCACCCAGGCTTTGCAACGCTTCAACCAAAATCTTTATAGGCCGTTCTTTCATCCGTTTTGACCCAGTAACAATATAGCTGCCGGTTTGAACAGTTAAAAAAGCTGTCAAAAAACGCATGACCGTACCTGCAGGACCAACATCAAGCGTCAGAGGTAAAGAAAAATTACCTGCTAGTTGGTAACTACCCACCTGAGCCAGCAGATTTTGCAGAATCTGCGTGTCTTCGGCAGCTGAAATGGGTTTGACCAATATAGATTCTTCTGCCAATGCCTGTATAATCAACGCCCTGTTGCATTCACTTTTAGACCCTGGTAACGGTATTGATCCGGTAACAGTTTTCATAGGCATTGACAGGCTTAGCTGCTTGAGATCCATTTAATTAAAATACTGGATTGGTTTATAAAAAATGATTGTAATTGGGTTATGATTTCCAGTTGCAGTCCAAGTAAAATTACCCCTGACAAATTTAAACTATACTTTCAAAGTAGATGCATTCAGTATGTCTGTCTGCTGGCGTATTGACTCATTGTGAATAAGCTCAAGAAAACGTTCTATAAAATCACGGTCAAGCTGTAATAACTCAGCATAATCAGTACGCTTTTTCATGATTTCATCCCAACGGTTGACTTGTAAGACAGTAACTTTATTATCTTTTTTGTAGCGACCGATTTCTTCAACAACTTTCATCCGCTGAGCAAGCTTTTGAATCATTACATCATCGATACCGTCAATTTCACGGCGTAAAACCGCCAGTTTATCTGAAAATTCCTGATTTTGAACATCACTTTTGCGAATTACTAGTTCATCAATGATTTGCGCCAGGCGTGCAGGGGTAACCTGTTGCTTGGCATCTGTCCAGGCAACTGATGGGTCTATATGGGATTCAATCATCAGACCCTGAAAGTCAAGGTCCAGGGCTTTCTGAGAAATAAATGCAATCAGCTCTCTGTTTCCGGTGATATGACTGGGATCATTGATGATAGGTAATTCTGGGCAATGAGTTTTTAAAGACACAGGAAGCTCCCACATCGGCTCATTCCGGTAAGCTGACTTTTCATAAGAAGAAAAACCTCTGTGTATGGCGGCTATTTTGGTTATTCCAGCCTTATTGATGCGTTCCAGCGCACCTATCCATAATTGCAGATCAGGATTTACCGGATTCTTAATCATCACCGGAACATCAACGCCACGTAATGAATCTGCAATTTCTTGTACAGTAAACGGGTTGGCAGTAGAGCGGGCGCCAATCCATAATACATCAACACCATGCTTGAGAGCCTGCTCAACGTGGGCCGCTGTCGCAACTTCTACTGCGGTCGGTAAACCTGTTTCTTTCTTCGCTGAATTTAACCAATCAAGACCAATTGCTCCGATACCTTCAAATTCACCTGGTCGGGTACGTGGTTTCCAAATACCTGCTCTGAGCATACTTACCTTACCACTAGCGGCAATGGCGACACATGAATCGATCAGTTGTCTTTCAGTTTCTGCACTGCAAGGGCCCGAAATAACCAGGGGTTGCGATTTTGTTTTTACCCAGCTGCTCAGGGGGGCAATTTCAAGTTCAAGTTTCATGGCGTTGTATTTAATTTTACGTTTAGTGTGTAAGTTATTAGTAAGGAAGAGCCTTATGTTTATAAACACCCATCACTGTCAGGTTAGAAGTGTATTTGAGTATCTGTGGTAAAATTTCATTAAACTTAACTGAATTTGTCCAGGTAAGGTCTACATAGAAATTGTATTTGCTGGGTTTTCCAATAACTGGCATCGACTGTATCTTTACCAGGTTTAGGTCATTTTTGGCAAATATTTCAAGAACTCTTACCAGTGAGCCAATCTGATGGCTTACCTGAAAAACGAGTGATGCCTTATCGGCATCAGCCACTTCAGCAGCATGATCAGCCAGAATTAAAAAGCGCGTGAAATTCTTTTTATTGGTTTCTATCCGGCGCTCTAAAATCTCAAGTCCATATAACTGGGCCGCCTGCTGATTGGCAATGGCAACAGTATCAAGCAAATTTTTATCCCTGACTTCCTTGGCACAGGCTGCTGTATCATTCTTTTCAAGAATTTGTAATTGTGGATAATCTTGAAAGAAATCAACACATTGCCTGATAGCTATAGGGTGTGACTGAACATATTTTATGTTTTCAAACTTTACGCCTGGCAGGGCAAGCAAATGTAGCTGGATTGGGATAGCTACTTCACCGCAGATTTGAAAATCATATTCCTGGAGCAGCGAGTAATTGGTCAGAAGGCTACCTGCAATTGAATTTTCTATTGCCATTACCACATAGTCTGCTTCCTTATTCAGCAATGCTTCACAAGTTTGCCGAAAGCTCGTGCATTCAATGGTTTGAATATTGGCACCAAAATAATTAAACGCGGCTTCATCATGAAATGAAGCCTTGATACCCTGTATCGCTACTCTTATCTTTTTTTCTGCCATCGGTATAAAAAAAATCCCCCCCGGGTTGCGGGAGGGATATATCTTTTAAACAAAAGAATCTTATCAGGCTCCCGCTCGTGAGATACTATAATAAAAATCGAATGTCGTAAATAGGTTCATAATTTGTTTTTCATTCATTTATTGTCTCAAATATATGGCGTAAGCACTAAAAAACAAAATTTTTATTATAGAATTTGAGTGCAGCAAAAATTTCCTCCTGCGAACAGCTATAATTGATCCACGCAAGCCCTGTTTTTTTAAGCAGGCTAAAATTTATTTGACCGAGCTCATTTTTCTTATCATTCTTCATCAAATCATAAAGGGTGTGGAAATTAGCAGCCTCTATAGATTTGCTACCATAAAGGCTAAATAAGAAAGAATTTATTCTTTCAAGCTCGACTACTGACAAACCTGCTTTCAACATTGAAAGATATGCTTCACAGATCATCCCGATCCCGATGGCTTCACCGTGGCGCAGCGGGTTTTCATCATGTTTTAAAGACCATGTTTCAAGAGCATGCCCGATTGTATGTCCAAAGTTTAAAATCTTCCTGATATTTTTTTCAAATGGATCTTTTAGTACTACCTGATTTTTTAAGGCAATCGATTTCTGGATAACCCAGGCAGGAAATTCAGTTTTCAGCCAGTTTGATGAAGAATTTGCAAGAGATTCAAAGAAAACAGCATCAGAAATCAGCCCATGTTTTATAAGTTCCGCGGCCCCTGAAACCAGCTCTCTTGGCATGAGAGTTTTTAAGAATACAGAATCTATCAAGACAGCTTTAGGCTGGGTGAAGGTGCCAATCATATTTTTTTCACCGTGAAAATCAATACCCGTTTTTCCACCAACTGAAGCATCAACCTGAGAAAGCAGGGTTGTAGGAATTTGAATAAACGAAATACCACGTTTAAAGGTTGAAGCTGCAAAAGCCCCCATATCAGTTAGTACTCCTCCACCCACATTTAAAAGTAGTGAAGAGCGGTCTGCTTTATATTTCATCAGGAATTCCCAGATGAGCGTGGTAGTACTAATGTTTTTATGCTGCTCACCCTCTTTAATTTCCAGAATCAATGCATGTTTTAACCTCGGTATATTCTGCAGCAACTGCGGCAAGCAGTATGTTGAAGTATTGGTATCAACCAATATAAAAATTGCTGAAGGCTTGTATTCTTCGATCAATAAAGTCAGGGTAACAGCTACGGGGCCGAACAGAATTGAATATTTTAGACTTTCTATAATTTCACCCTGATAATTTTTTAGCATATGTCTTTCATTTTATCGGTTCTGCTTACAAAAAGATTGATACAGTTTGTAGCAGACTTCCAAATTCCTTAAAATTGCAATAAAATTAGTAAACAGTTACAAAGAATTCTAGCAGATTTCAACTATAAAATGATAGATAACCATATACAGACGCACCATAAAAAAGCACTCTCATTTGATAATACAGAGATTGCTTTCAATTCTAAGTCTGATAAAGCCTTAAAAAAAAGCCTGCTGCTTTTTCGCCTGATGAATAATAATTTCTTGGTTAAAATTGGCCCGTTTTTTACTATGCTGGCTATGAAGATGAAATTGCCGATTAATAAGTTGATTAAATCGACCATTTTCGCGCAGTTCTGTGGGGGAGAAACAATTGAAGAGTCAGTAGAAGTTGCTGCAGAACTTGGTAAGTATCATATCTTTTCAATACTTGATTATTCAGTAGAGGCTGATGATGAAGAAGAGATGTTCGACCTAACAATGGTAGAAATAATAAAGACTATAAAAGCTGCTGCCCATAACGAGCATATTCCTTTTTCAGTTTTTAAGATATCAGGTTTAATTAAAAATGTTTTGCTGGCGAAAGTTCAGACTGCTGAAGCTCTTACGGTACTCGAAAAAGCAGAGTTTCAGCGTAGCAGTGAGCGTGTAAATGAAATTTGCAGCATAGCCTATAATCTTCATATACCTGTTATGATTGATGCCGAAGAATCATGGATTCAAGGGCCCATTGATAAATTTGCCATCGCCATGATGGAAAAATATAATAAGGAAAGTGCGATCATTTTTAATACGATACAGCTTTATCGCCTTGACCGTCTTGAGTGGCTGAAGCAGCTTTATACAAACTCTAAGAATGCCGGATTTTTTCTGGGAGTGAAGCTTGTTCGTGGTGCTTATATGGAAAAAGAACGAGCAAGAGCGAAGGAATTTAATTATGCCTCACCCATACAACCAGACAAAATATCGACCGATACTGATTATAACCTGGCTGTTAGTTTTTGTCTTGATCATACCGATCGCATTTCTATGGTTGCAGGCACGCATAATCAGTTAAGTTGCGAACTGCTGATTAAAAATCTCGCCGAAAAACACCTGCCGGAAAACTACCCGCATATTTGGTTTTCTCAGCTTTTAGGTATGAGCGATAACCTGAGTTTTAATCTTGCTGCCGCAGGGTTCAATGTTGCCAAATACCTTCCTTATGGCCCCATCGCTTCTGTTATGCCTTATTTATTCAGACGGGCCAATGAAAATACCGCCATTGCCGGTCAGATGAGCCGTGAACTGACGATGATAACCCAGGAAAAAAAGCGGAGAAAAATCTAGGCATTATGTTTTAAGGGGTTAGATTTGGTAGTTTTTTTGTCATTAAGTTTTAAGGCGTAAGAATTGGTAATTTCGTAGCACGTACCGAAAATAGTAGAAGCTCATATCGCAGGTTGAATTGAATTCAGATCTTCCTGCTAATTTTAAAATCCAAAATCAAGTGCATGATTGAATTAAATGAACAGGAAAGATTTCGCCGCGATAGTTTGCAGGAATTAATACGTTTAGGAATTGAGCCTTATCCGGCAGCGCTGTTCGAAATTACTACTAATACAGCAGAAATTAAAAGTCAATTTGCTGATCATCCAGAAAAATTCTCGGAAATAAGTATCGCCGGACGACTTATGGGTAAGCGTATTATGGGATCGGCATCTTTTGCTGAATTCCAGGATGCCCATGGGCGCTTGCAGTTTTACCTGAAACGTGATGAAATCTGCCCCACTGAAGATAAAACGCTTTACAATACAGTTTTCAAGAAGTTGCTTGATATTGGTGACTATATTGGAATTAAAGGGTTTGGATTTATTACCCAGACAGGTGAACTAAGTATTCATGTTAGCAAACTAACATTACTAAGTAAATCATTGAAGCCTCTGCCAGTTGTTAAAACTGATGCCGACGGAAAAATTTATGATGCGGTTACCGATCCTGAATTCAGATATCGTCAGCGGTACGCTGACCTGGTTGTAAATCCGGAAGTTAAAGAGGTATTCATCAAAAGAAGCCGTATGGTTACTTCAATGCGTAATACCCTGAATGAAGAGGGTTATCTTGAGGTCGAAACTCCAATTCTTCAGACTATTCCAGGAGGAGCTATAGCCCGCCCGTTTATCACTCACCACAATGCCTTAGACATGCCATTATACCTGCGGGTAGCCAATGAACTGTATTTAAAACGCCTGATAGTAGGTGGCTTTGATGGAGTTTATGAGTTTGCCAAAGATTTTAGAAATGAAGGCATGGACCGAACCCATAATCCTGAATTTACGATTCTGGAATTTTATGTAGCCTATAAAGACTATTTCTGGATGATGGATTTCACCGAAAAAATGCTGCGTAAGATTGCCCTTGACCTGTATAAAACTGAAACCATTACCTATGCTGGTATAGAAATCGATCTGGGCTCACCCTTTAAACGTATCGGTATTTATGATGCAATTAAAGAACATACTGGTCTTGATCTGGAAGGAAAAGATGAAGCTGCTTTACGCAAAGCTTGTGCTGAGTTGAACATTCAGGTCAACCCTACCATGGGTAAAGGCAAACTGGTTGATGCGATTTTCAGTACTTGCTGTGAGCGTCACTATATTCAGCCGACTTTCATCATCGATTACCCCGTTGAGATGTCGCCCCTTACTAAAAAACATCGTTCGAAACCAGGACTTGTTGAAAGGTTTGAACTTATGATCAATGGCAAAGAGATCGCCAATGCTTATAGTGAATTAAATGATCCACTTGAGCAGCGTCAACGTTTTGAAGAGCAGTTAGCTCTGACCGAGCGTGGCGATGATGAGGCTATGTTTATCGATCAGGATTTCCTGCGTGCCCTTGAATATGGCATGCCCCCTACTTCTGGTATTGGTATTGGCATTGACAGACTTGCCATGCTTATGACAAATCAGCATTCAATTCAGGATGTACTTTTCTTTCCTCAAATGAGGGCCGAAGTAAATCTGTAATTTTTATTTTAAATGAGTTATTCAAGCTCAGTTCAAATCATTTAAGGTCATTTCAAATAAGTCATTTAAGTTCATTTCAACTCAAGTGTGCCCGTAATTTGGGTCGAAATGAGTTTTAGGCTTAATGATCTCCCAATCAAATTCCAGAAGGCCTTTCGTTTAAAATGAGCTTTCAAATAGATTACCATGTTTCCCTCAGATTAGCTTTCAAACTACCCAACCAAACAATTTCTATTTAAAGTTCCTTTTACAATTACTTGGTATTTCTACAGGCTAATTGGTGTACCAAACATATTCATCCTTATTCCCTTACACGTTTGGATCATTTTTTTTGAGTGAATTACATGCTGCAATTTGAACAGAAAAAATGGAATTCTAAATAAAAATCAAATACCGGGCAGTACTGAACAGAAAATAATGATTCAGTCTTGAACTGTACTGAACTGTAAAGTAATGAACTGTAATAAACTGTAATGAACTGCAATGAATTGTAATCTATTAAACTTAAAACACAATTAATGGCCGAAATTGCTCTTGAGAAATCATGGTTAAGCGTACTTGAAAAAGAGTTTACCAAACCTTATATGATAGGTTTAAAGAGTTTTTTACAAGAAGAAAAAAGAGCAGGGCAATTGATTTACCCCCCAGCCGATTCAATCTTCAGAGCCATGAATATCACCCCTTTTGACCGTGTTAAAGTAATTATTCTCGGTCAGGATCCTTATCATGGTGCAGGGCAGGCACATGGCTTGTCATTTTCAGTTCCCAACGGAGTACCCATTCCACCTTCACTAAAAAATATTTACAAAGAATTGATAGAGGATGTTAATATCAGGCAGCCCATGAGCGGTGATCTTACTTCCTGGGCCAAACAAGGAGTTTTGCTGTTAAATTCAACCCTTACCGTTCGTGCCGGTCAGGCCGGATCACACCAAAAGAAAGGCTGGGAACAGTTCACTAATACCATCATCTCGAAATTATCAACTGACCGTCAGGGTCTTGTGTTTTTGTTATGGGGAGCCTATGCCAGAGCAAAAAAGGAATTAATTGATCAGTCTGTTCATTTTATACTTGAATCAGCACATCCATCACCCTTCTCTGCCCATACAGGTTTTTTAGGATCAAAGCAATTTTCAAAGACAAATGAATTATTGCTGTCGGTGAATAAAACACCAATAGATTGGGAGGTTCAAACGTGACTCATTTAATCAATCTGTATTGGGAAAGACTTAGAATCTTTAACGGTCGACATAATCATCATTGTTTTGAGGTTGCGCATCTGCTCAATTTTTGCAATACGGTTTACCACCAGGCTCTCATAGGCTTTAATGTCTTTGACCACTATTTTTAGCATAAAATCTGAAGATCCTGTGATATGGTAGCATTCAACTATCTCCTCGATCTGATTAACCTGTTCCGTGAATTTTGAGATATAATCACTTTGATGTGAAGTAATATTGACAAGCATAAAAGCTTTTATGCCATAGCCAAGCTTTTCTTCATCAACAACGGCATGGTAACTTTTTATAAGACCTGTATTTTCAAGTTTCCGTACCCGCTCAAGAGTTGGGGCAGGGGATAGGCCAATTTCTGTTGAAAGTTGCAGGTTAGTGATTCGACCATTTTCCTGCAATAGTTTCAGAATTTGCAAATCGATTTTATCCAGGTGGATGCTCATAAATTGTTTTTAGAAGAAATTCAATACAATATATCAAATATGCTGATTAAAGAATGCAAAATTTTGTTATGAAAGTTTTTGATCATCCTTAAATTTAGGTTACTCTAAAAAAATAGTTAGATTTGAGTAAATATGAAACCCAAAGGGCTGAATTCATTAAGTGAAGTACATTCATCAGTTGAACTTCATAAAGGTTCAAACCCAGCTAAAAAATTAATGGCTTTTATTGGGCCAGCTTATTTGGTTAGTGTCGGCTATATGGATCCTGGTAACTGGGCAACAGATATAGCAGGGGGTAGCTCTTTTGGCTATTCACTGATCTGGGTTTTATTATTGTCTAACCTGATGGCCTTATTACTTCAAACTTTAAGTGCCCGTTTTGGTGTGGTTACAGGTACTGATCTTGCTCAGGCCTCAAGACGATATTATTCACCGGTGATGAATGTATTTCTATATGCTCTCGCAGAAATTGCCATTACTGCCTGTGATCTTGCTGAAGTAATTGGTATGGCCATCGGCCTTAACCTGTTATTTGGTTTTCCACTGATCTGGGGTGTGCTGATAAGTCTCTTTGATACGTTTTTGGTGTTATTTCTGATGAATAGAGGTATTAAAAAACTCGAGATCTTTATCGTCACGATGATTTTCATTATTGGTTTTTCTTTTCTGATAGAATTATTACTCAGCCGGCCTGCTGGTCTGCCAATCTTACAAGGCTTTATTCCACATAGCCTGAATGGTGAATCTCTGTATATCGCCATTGGCATTATCGGGGCAACCGTAATGCCCCATAATTTATACTTGCATTCATCACTGGTTCAATCAAGGAATATTGAGCGCTCACCAAAAGGCATTAGAGAAGCCCTGCGGTATAATCTGATAGACACAGGCATTGCTTTAAATATCGCCTTTGTAGTAAATATGGCAATACTGATTCTTGCAGCTTCTGCTTTTTACAAAAACGGTTATCAGCATGTTGCCGAACTGCAAGATGCCTATAAATTACTTAACCGCCTTCTTGGCTCCTGGGCTCCGAAACTCTTTGCACTTGCCCTGGTAGCTTCTGGTCAGAGTTCAACAGTCACAGGAACGCTGGCAGGCCAGATAATTATGGAAGGCTATCTTGATATCAAGCTTAAACCTTGGTTGAGGCGCTTGATTACTAGACTTACTGCTGTTATTCCAGCTTTGCTATGTATTATTTATTTTGGAGATAGAGGATTAGGAAGTTTACTGGTTTCAAGTCAGGTAATTCTGAGTATTCAACTCGGCTTTGCGATGATTCCGTTGATTCATTTTACCAATAGTAGTTTTTGGATGAATGAATACAGAAATACAACCATGGTTAAATTACTTGCCTGGCTCTCGGCTTCTATGCTGATTGCATTGAATGGCAAATATATTCTTGAGCTGACAATTTCCTGGTATACTGACCATTCACTAAATTCTTTTTACCGTTTTGGAATAGTAGTTGTCGCCCTTATTATGGTTTCTTTACTGGTCTATCTGATTATCGAACCTTTTGTTAAACCCAGGATTCATAAACAGCAGGCAGTTTTAAGTGAACAGGAAAACAACTGATCTTCTGAACGAGTCATTTTTTTAATGTATTTTTTTAAATTTACCTTTCCTGCTATAAATGGGAAATCAGATACAGTTGAGCTGATAGTTTAGAATAAGAGTATGAATTCGAAGAGTGATATCCATATAAAAAATAAAAAAGTATATTTTGAGTATACTGTGCTTGATAAATATACAGCGGGTATAAAACTCCTGGGTACAGAAATCAAGTCTATTCGTGACGGAAAAATCAACCTGAATGAAGCATATTGTGTCTTCATAGGTGATATTCTATATGTTCGTAGCTTACATATTTCTGAATATTCTCATGGTTCATTTTATAATCACGAAGCCAAGCGCGACCGGATTTTGCTGCTCAATAAAAAAGAGTTAAAGAAGCTGCATACTCAAATGAAAGAAAAAGGATTGACCCTGGTTCCACTTTATCTTTTCGTCAATGACAGGGGTTTTGCCAAGCTTGAAATCGCCCTTGCCCAGGGTAAGAAACTTTTTGATAAACGCGAAAGTATCAAAGCCCGCGACAATACCCGTGAGATCAGCCGAAACCTGTAAATCAGCTGAAGCTTATGATCTAGTCGCATCGTCTAAATCAACGCCAACTTCCAGAGCAGTAACCTGTAAATCCTCAAAATCTAAATTATCATCAGCCCGAAAATATTTACCAGGCTTTATCCCCTACCAGAGGTACAAATCGAAAAGTGTCGCGCTCTATGGTTTCGCTGCTTTCTTCCCCTGTTTTTAAGACAGTAAACATTTTTTGTGATTTCTCATCTCCAACGGGAATAATAATCAGCCCACCTATTTTTAACTGTCGCAAAAGTGTATCAGGAACAGATGGTGCTCCGGCAGTCACTAGAATTTTGTCAAAGGGTGCATGAAATGATAAACCTTTAGAGCCATCACCCAGAAAATGCCTGGCTTTATAACCCATTTCTACCAGCATTTCTTTCGCCTTTTCATAAAGTACTGGCTGCCGCTCAATTGTAAAAACTTTAGCCCCCAATTCAAGCAAGACGCAAGTCTGATAACCAGAACCTGTTCCTATTTCCAGCACTTTTTCACCTTTTTTTAGTTGCAAAAGTGATGACTGGTAAGCAACTGTATATGGTTGTGAGATGGTTTGACCTTCACCTATCGGAAAGGCTTTATCGGTATATGCCTGCTCAAGAAAGGCAGCATCAAAGAAGAAATGTCTGGGAACTTTATCCATTGCCGCCAGAATCGCCTGATCTTCTATTCCTTTTTTTTTCAGCTCAGTGATCAGCTGTTTTCTCAGTCCTTTATGTCGGTAATTATCTATCAAAATTAAGTTTGTTCCAACTTCAAACTTAACTGAATTTCTTTAAAGCATACTTATGATAAACGCTCAATTAACTTATATTTGTTATTATTCGATTTGCATGAAAAAAAGCTTAATCTTCTATTTTTTGATTTTCTTTTCAATTCTATCTGCCACTGCTCAAACTAATACCGACTTTAATTATAATATCGGGGTAAACTTTTATAAATTATCTCAATTTCCACAAGTAAATTTTAATCAGCGGGTAAATCCTGAAACAGGTAGGTATTTTCCGGGTATTATTTTGAAGTTTAATGATAATCAACTTGCTTACAGGGTCGCCCTAAATTTCTATAGAAACTCAAATTTTGGTTTTTCTGAAGATGATTCGGCGTCTGTACATGGTACTTATCTCGATTATTCATTAAAAATGGGGGTAGAGCGTGATTTAAGTGCTACTAATTTCAAGCCATATTTTGGTGCAGATCTTGGGTTCCTTCACAGTGAATTTTCAGGGCTCAAAATGCATTTTAATGATAAAACGGTGAACAACCTGCGTACTGAAAAAAATGGATTTCTTATTTCACCGTTTCTGGGTGTGAAATACCATTTTATCCGCCGTCTTTATCTGAGTGCTGAGGTTGCTATAGATTTTATTTATGCCTACAACCGGTTGCAGACTATTAATGATGGCATAAAGCAAGTAAGTCATTTTAACAAGGGTGAATTTTTACTCGCCCCGGTAAGTTTGATAGGCCTGCATTATAATTTTGGGGCGTTAAATTAATTAGGCTGGGTCTACGTCTATCTGAATCAGTAAGCCCCGGGCATTTTTACTTGTGTAAACTTCCTTTTTAAGTAATTGTAATTGCTGTTTTATTTTGGCCAGCGAGAGTTTCTGAGGGTCAATTTTCATGAGCATGGTTTTAACGAACCAGTTTCGAACCTTTGGTATCAACGCATCTTCAGGGCCAATGATGACAGATCCAAAATACTGTTTTGCCCGGTTACCAAATACTGAGGCTGACAGCTCGAGCTGCTGACGATCTTTATGCTTTAGGTCAATACGTATAAGCCTTGCAAATGGGGGATAATGAAAAACCTGCCTTTCTAGCAGCTCTGTCTTATAAAGCGAAAGATAATCGTGCTGAACAACGCTTTGTAATACCTGATGAGAAGGGAAACTACTCTGAATAAATACTTTTCCCTGTATAGCTCTTCTTCCAGCTCTGCCGCTTACTTGTGAAAGTAATTGGAAACTACGCTCAAATGCTCTGAAATCGGGAAAATTTATAATTGTGTCTGCATTTAAAACCCCGATCAGGCTAACATTGGCAAAGTCAAGGCCTTTTGAAACCATTTGGGTGCCTACTAAAATATCAATCTCACTATCATCAAGGCTTTTCATGATAACAGTCATAGCATTTTTCTTGCGGGTCGTATCAAGGTCCATTCTGGCAATTCTTGCTTCTGGTATAAGGGCCTGTATTTCTTCTTCAATTTTTTCAGTACCCAGACCCTTTTCTTCCATCTTCAAACTGCCACATACCGGGCATTGATACTGCTGGGCGGTGCTATAGCCGCAATAGTGGCAGCTAAGCCTGTGACTCAATTTGTGATAGGTAAGGCTTACATCACAATTCTTACATTTTACCACATAACCGCAGGTTTGACAGCTCGTTACCGGAGAATAGCCCCGCCTGTTCTGAAAAAGAATTACTTGTTCTTTTTTCTCAAGGGTCTGCATGATGGCAGTAAGAAGTTCTTCACTGAAGTGCTCATGCATTTTTCCTTTTAAGCGGGCTTTTCGCAAATCGATCGTGCTGATCTCTGGTATTGAAACACCTCCAAACCGTTCATTCAATTCGACCAGCCCAAACCGACCGCTTTGTGCATTATAATAAGTTTCGATAGACGGGGTAGCTGATCCTAGTAAGACGGGTGCACTATACAGATGACTGAGATAAATGCCAGCATCACGTGCCTGGTAGCGGGGTGCAGGATCATATTGTTTGAATGAACTGTCGTGTTCTTCATCAATTATGACCAGACCTAAATTATTAAAGGGTAAAAAAATGGCTGAACGCGCTCCCAGAATTATTTTATAGCTGCCATCCGTAACCTTATTCCAGGTCTCGACACGTTCATTTTCATTAAACCTTGAATGGTAAATACCTGCGCTATTACCGAAGTGCATTTTCAACCTTTCAATAATCTGGGCCGTTAGCGCAATTTCTGGCAATAAATAAAGAACCTGCTTTCCCGTGGCAAGGTATTTTTCTATCAGTTTGATATAAACATGGGTCTTACCAGATGAGGTAATGCCGTGTAATAAGGTCACTTGTTTTTCATCCAGGCATTTTTCTGTTTCTTCTAGTGCTTGTTGCTGTGCCGCTGAAAGAATTGTATCAGACAAATTATTTCCAGCAGAAAAATTTAGACGGCTTACTTCCTTGTAATAGACCTCAAGAATTCCTTTTTTATATAGGGCAGTGAGCAATGCTTCATTAACATGCTCATTTTCGAGTAGCCGTTTTTTCGTAACCTCTTTGCCAGTTCTTGAATGGCTCAAAAATACCAGTAATACCTCAAGCTGACGGGGCGCCTTTTCTAATGCAGTGAACAGTATTTTTAAATTTTCGTTTTCCTCATAGAAAGGGGCAAGCCTGATACTGGCTATTTTCTTAGGCCTGTAGGGGTCAATTAATTCCTCATGAATCAACACAAGGTCTTTTACAAATAATGATTTTATCAGGGGTAAGACATTTTTTTGTTCAGTCAGACGTGAGATTTCAGAGATTGTCATTGGAGGGCTCTGTTGTAATAAAACAGCAAGCTGAAATTCAGCCGGACTGAGCTGATTTTCTTCAATAGGAATTTCCTGATTAAAAATCACCTTCGTTTCACTTTCAAGCTTTAGGCCAGAAGGTAAAGCCGCATTCATTACCTCTCCCAGGCTACACAGATAATAACTGCTTAACCATATCCAGAATTTGAGTTGCAAAGGGCTTATTAAGGGTTTATTATCGAGGATTGAAAGAATATAACGTGCTTCATATTTACTGGGTGCAATAGAATGAAGTTTCAGGATCAGGGCTGAATAGATTTTGTTTTTTCCGAATTGCACTACCACCCGTGTGCCAGGAAGAGCTTCAGCTCGTAAATCAAGTGGAATCCGGTACGTAAAAGTACCCTCAATTGATAAGGGTAAAATTAATTCGGCAAAGAAGGCAAGGGCAGTGTCTTCAGTTTCCTGCATATGATTTAATAGGTGCAATCAATAATTGAATCCATCCGGCTATAAAAAATAATCCTCCTAGCGGGGTTAATACCCCGATTTTTGAAATATTAGCAGGAATAAGTGAGGCCAGTGCAATAGCATATAATGAGCCAGAAAACAGGATGATTCCAATTATAAAAAATAATGCCGCCCGACCCAACCATTTTCCCTGATTCAGATTTCCTGTGAAACCTAAAACCAGTAATACCAATGCATGATAAAACTGATATTGAACGGCAGTCTTCCAGACCTCAATTAATAAGGGGCTTAGCTTGTCATGCAGACCATGAGCAGCAAAAGCGCCAAGAATAACAGCAGTTAGTCCGAAGCCAACTCCTGTTTTAAAAATCACGGTTTGAACCATGTTTTAAAGGTAAAAATCTACCAACTGTTAGAAGAAAAAGGGATGCAATAAATAGGTATTTAATTTTGTTTGGGCTTAAGGGCTGCTTGTGTGGTAAAAAACTCTTTCAGGTAAAAAGGCTCGAATGAACAAAGGTCTTCGAATTGAGACATTGTGAATGCAGATGTTGCAGGAACGATTTGAAAGGTTGCAGAATTCAGAAAATTGCTATGAAAGTATGCATTCCCATATGAATCATACAGCTTTTTAATTTTATCAGATCCGTCACCGAAGAAAACCACAGGCCCTGAGGCAAGTTCTTCAAAGAAGGTGTTTTCATCAATAATCATTGCACTTGTACCAGCTGTCAATTTACCTGACTGATTATACCGGGCTGTATATACTTCCATCCTGCGGGCATCAATCATAGGGCAAACTGTGAAAATGGGTTCATTTATTAATAGATGGTCATTAGATTTCAAATTGGCCAGCATGCCAATACTCATGGCTTCAAGGGTATTGATGCCTATTAACGGAATTTCAAGTCCATAACAAAGCCCTTTTGCTGTTGCCACACCAATACGTAATCCGGTATATGATCCGGGACCCTTGCTTACAGAGATAGCATTTAGCTGATTAAGATTAATACCTGCCCCGGTTACGGCTTCACTGATTAAATCAGTGATTACCGAAGCATGTAAATTCTTTTCATTTCGCTCGGCAAGGCCTAAAAGTTTACCATTATCAGAAATAGCAACTGAAGTACTGCTGGTTGCTGTCTCAATATGAAGTATAAGTGCCATATAAGCTAGGGAACTGGGTCATGGCCATGGCCACCCCAGGGATTACAACGTAAAATTCGTTTAATACCCAAAAAAGATCCTTTAATTGGACCGTATCTTACAATGGCCAGAATGGTATATTCTGAACAAGACGGAAAAAACCTGCACGATGGTTTCAGCAGTGGCGAAACAAAGGATTGATATCCTCTGATCAAAATAATAAAGAACCTGCTAAAGAGGAGAGATAAATTCATGCTCCAGCTTTTTTAAAACATTTACAGTTTTTAACGTTACTGTCTGAGTATCAAGAATCAGGTTATGCGTGTAAATTAACAACAGGTTTAGCCTGAAGTTTTTTTTACACAGTATAGGAAACAATAGAGTTTCTTTGTTTAACCTATATGCCTCTCTTAATTGCCGTTTAATCTTGTTTCGATCAACAGCTGAACCAAACTTTTTTTTAGGAACGCTGATTCCAAGGCGTACGCACAACGTAGCCTTGGTTTCA
>Ga0209511_1000704_pt1 | contig 32176 bp, 28 predicted proteins | sample SSSSmetaG_FD_184141 | JGI IMG/M metagenome (GOLD analysis project Ga0209511, IMG submission 184141) | Glacier valley bacterial and archeal communities from Borup Fiord, Nunavut, Canada, to study Microbial Dark Matter (Phase II) - ​SSSS... | ecosystem: Environmental > Aquatic > Freshwater > Ice >... | reverse complement strand
GCGCCCACACGAGGTCGCGCACCCGACTGTAGTTGCCGTCCACCACCCAGAGCGGCTGCGAAAGGGCAGCAGCGACGCGGGCGCGGAACACCGCGGCAGGTGCTTCCGTCCAGTGCGGCTCCCAATTCAGCGCATCAAGCTCGATGTGCGGTAGGGCCAACTGCTGGCTGATCTGGCGAGCCAGCGTCGTCTTGCCCGACCCCGACTTACCGAGGATGACGATGCGCTTGTAGCTGGGCGCGGCCACTTGCTCTCCCCCCTCTGCTCACTCTGGCAGCCGATCTAGCCGCTGGGTGAGGCGGCGGGTGGCGTACTTTAGTTCCTTCGCGCCGCCCGAACTGAGCGCGCCGCCCTGCTCCAGGTTGGCGGCCTCGCGGCTGGCGGCGGTGGCTAGCTCCACCTCGCCCATCTCCAAGAAGCGGGTAGCAGCCTGCTGCAACTTGCTGGTGGCAGCCTGGATGTTGCCCATCTCCGCCTCGTTCAGGGCGCGGGTCTGCAACTTGAACGCGCTGACCCGCTCTACGATATTCATCACCTGGGGGTCTTGCTGGGCTACCTGGCTCTGGTCGGCAGAGTAGTTGAGCAGGGCATCTACCTTGCTGCTCTGTTCGCCCAGCCCTGGCATGGTGTAGCTAGCCGTCACCTCGGCCACGCGATAGCTACCAGCAGGGCGGGCGGGGACAAGCAGTTCCAGCAGGGCAGCGGGTGGGTTCTCCGCTTCGAGGTTGCCAAGCGGGATCGCCACGCTGCGGTTGTCCAGCGGCAACGCGCCGAGGTCGCTGATCACCGGACGCACGCGGTGGGCGCGGCGCAACTCCACCCCACTCGCTAGCTTGATGCTGAGGTTGATCCCCATGATGCTGACCGATTGCACGGCGGATAGCTCCTGCTGAAAGGCGGGCGGGATGTCGGCTGGGTTCTTGGCGAAGTAGGCATTGCCGCCGCTCTTGTCGGCGATCCCGACTAGCAGGTTTTCGTTGAAGTCGCTGCCAATACCCATCGTGCTGACCGATATGTTCTGGCTCGCAGCCTCGCCCGCAAGCTCCTGCACCCGCTCTGGCGCAAGGGTGTAGCCGTCGGTGAGGACAATCAGGCGGTTGATCACGTTCGCCCCCGCCCCCTTGCGTACCTCCGCCAGACCAACCGCGATACCCTCGGCCATCGCGGTTTCGTCGCCCACAGCCACACTGTCTATGGTGTCGATCACCGCCTGGATCGCCTGGCGATTGTTGCCAGACTGCCCACTGGCTAGCACGTTGGCGCGGCTGGCGAAGGCGACCACGCTGAAGCGGTCGTGCGGCTCCAGGTTGTCTGCTGCCACCTGCAACGCCTTCTTGACCATCTCCAGGTTGCTGGGCGCGGCACGGCGGATGTGATCCGGTATCTTCTTGAACGAATAGACGGGGATACCATCGCTGACCACCTCCTTGACCTGGCCCATGCGCCGCAACTCCTCGAATTGCTCCTGCGACAGGACGGGGATGGTCATGCTCTCGCTCTTGTCTACGACGATAGCAAGGTTGATCGGCACCTGCGCCTGACCCAGCTTCACCGCCGGGCTGGTGCTGATCAGCAGGTAGACCAGGCGGATGCCGCTGTCGGCGGGGACGGCGGGGGTGTTGGGCTGCACCCGCAAGTTTAGCTCGTTAGCCATATGCTCTCCTCAATTGACCTTGCTCCCTGCGGAGGCAAAGTAGGGTCTGTCTCAACTATTATCTACGCCTATCATACCACATGAGTTGCACTGCTACAATCAGACAGCTAGCAGCCCAGCGGAGTTGCAGCGGGCGGGGCCTTTCATCCCCAATCCTACGCCAGCTAGCGCATCTTTGTTACATTCTGGCCTACCGCTGCGTATAATAGCTGTGGGTAGAGATGCACTTTGCTCAGCAAGGAGACGCAGCGGTGGAGAAGTGGGAATACCTGTTTGCCGAGTGGCAGGACACAACACCGAATGGTCAGGTGATTAGAGCAGTTGATGGGGTTGATTTGCCACAGTGGAAGTCCATCCCACTTGAGTTCGTGATTAGCCTGCTGGGTGAGGACGGCTGGGAGCTAGCCCATTTCGGCGAACACACCACCAAATTGATCTTCAAGCGAGCCTGGACTGGCAACCGCTACGACGTGATGAATCTGGTTAGCAAGCTGCAAGGCAGCAGATAGGGACACGTAAGATGGAGAAGTGGGAATATCTGACGGTGATCATCGGCTACACGCAGATGAACGAACCGAAGCTCAAGTCGGTGGATGGCCGCGAGATGCCAGACTGGAAGACCCTTCCCTTCCGGCACGCCTTGCGCATCCTCGGCGAAGATGGCTGGGAACTGGTCACTGGCACCAGCCCCGACGGCTACAGCAACACTAACGACCCGCTCTACGTCTTCAAGCGACCATGGGGCGGGGCGGCCTACAACATGGATAGCCTGCTGGTCAGGATCAGCACGCTGATGAATACGTAGGGAGGATAGCAATGGAAAAGTGGGAGTACCTGTTCGGCAATATGAGCTACACCATGCGTGGCGAGTTGACCGTGGACAAGCTAGCCAGCATCAAGCTGCCGAAGCGCAGCACGCTGGAGGAAGTAGTCGGCCTGTTGGGGGAAGAAGGCTGGGAACTGGTACAGGCAGACATCAGCGCGCTTATGTACAACGGCGCGCTGATCCTCAAGCGGGCCTGGCAGGGCGGCAAGTACGACGTGCAAACCTTTATCAGCAAGCTGGAGACGATCCATCAGCTACAACAGGCTCAGAAAGGTAACTAGCATGGAAAAGTGGGAGTACCTGACCGCGACCATCGGCCAACAAAACCAGGTGGACGCGAAGACGAAGTCTATCAACGGTCACGACCTACCCGAATGGAAAAGCATCTTGCTAGCCAATGCACTGGCGATCCTCGGTGAGGATGGCTGGGAGTTGGCGGGGGTGAACAACCCCGGCACGGGCGGGCTCGACCCAATTTTGTTCTTCAAGCGGCCCTGGGGTGGGACTGCCTACAACGTAGACAGCTTTATCGCCAGGGTGCGTCAGTAGCAGCGGCCTAAGCCCTTCAGCAAGGCTAGCCGCGCGAGGTTGACGGCAGCCATCGCCGCTAGCCGCTTGATCTCTGGGCGGGTGGAGCGGTAGTAGAGCTTTACCGCCCGCCGCTCGCCCTGGTAGTCGATCCCCAGCCAGACGGTGCCAACCGGCTGCCCCTCTAGCTCGCTCGGCCCAGCCACGCCAGTTGTGCTGATACCAATCTCGGCCCCGGTGTATGCGCGGGCGACAGTCGCCATCGCCAGCGCACACTGTTCGCTAACCACGCCGTACTCATCGATCACCGCCTGTGGCACGCCCGCCTTAACCTTCATCGCTGGCGAATAGCTGACGAGGCCGCTAAGGAAGCAGTCGCTTGCGCCGGGAACGTTGGTCAGGTTGTGGGCAACAAGGCCGCCAGTGACCGACTCCATCGTTGCCAGGGTGAGCTTGCGGCTGATCAACAGGGTGACGAGTGCCTGTTCGAGGGTGTCGTCGTTGTAGCCGTAGATCGCAGAGCCGAAGATGGCCTGCACTCGCTCCACCATCTCCTTTGTCAGCCGCTCGGCCTGCTCGCGGGTGCTGGCCTTCGCGGTGACACGCACGTGTACGCCGTCCTGCTTGGCGTAGGTCGCCAGGGTTGGGTTGTCGCTGTGGATCAGGTCGCCCAGCGACTCCTCCACCGTAGACTCACCCACGCCTACCACTTTGGCGTTGATCGAGTAGATCAAGCCGCCGCCACTGAGCTTGCCCAGGGCTGGTTCAACCTCCTCCGTCCACATCCGCTTCATCTCGTGCGGCACGCCGGGCATAGTGACAACAATCTTGCCCGCGAACTCGCCCTGGGTTGGTTGCGTCCACCAGCCGGGTGCTGTGCCGATGGGGTTGCTGAGGGCGCGGGCCGAGGGGATCAGGGTCGCTTGCTTGACGTTGCGCTCTGGCATCCGCACCCCGCGCCGCTCAAAGAAGGCACGCAGTTGGGCTTCCACTTCTGGCTGCACCGCCATCTGTTCGCCCAGCACCGCGCTGATCGCCTCGCGCGTCAAGTCGTCTTCGGTAGGACCAACTCCGCCCGTGGTGATCACGATGTCCGAACGGCTGATCGCTCGCCGTAGCGACTCCGCCAGGCGGCCAAGATTGTCGCCTACTTGCGAAACATAGAACAGGTCGATGCCCAGGTCAGCCAGACGTTGGGCCAGCCAGCTAGCGTTGGTGTCGGTGATCGTGCCGAGCAATAGTTCGGTGCCAATGGAGAGGATTTCTGCTTTCATTGCCTGTCAGCTACTCCTTGCTCTTGCGTTGCCACTAGCTCAGGGTGGAGTGGGTTGCGTTTGGGGAACCTGACCAGCAGGGTGATTGCCACCGCGAACACGCCGTCGGCGAACGCCTTGATCCGCTCTGGGCTGAGGAAAGCAACCTGTTGCTCTACATTCTCCTCCATACCGCCGCTCCTGCCAAATGTAACTTAGCCCAGGCAGTGGGGGAACTGCCTTAGCCGCCACTATTATACCACAGCCTGGGCGTGGCAGCAGTTTGGTAGCTGACAGCCGCTACCGCTTCGCTTTCTTCGCTGCCCGCTTGGGGCCAGGGGGGGCGGTGGGGGTAGGTTCGGGGGCGAAGTAGCTGTCCACCGAGTTGGCAACGCCGAGGGCGCAGCTATCCTCCATCTCTAGCAGCCACTTACGGTCAATCGGGCTGCTAAGGAAGCCCATCTCGATGATCGCCTGTGGGGTGTCCAGATCGGCGGCGTACTTGAAGAAGCGACCAGCGAAGGAATAATACTCGGTCATATTACGGGTGATGTTGTCGTCGCGGGGGATGCCAGTGGCAGCCTCGTATTCGGTGTAGATCGCGGTTAGCAACTTCATGTCGTCCTTGCTGATCTCACCACGTGGCACTGCCGCCTTGAAGCCCCGCGCTCGCTCGTTGGCCGAACTATCGGAGTGTAGAGCGAGAAAGAGGTCGGTCTTATAGCCAGTCGCCACCGTTGCCGACAGCACATCCACCACGTAGCCGCGCTCGCGCAGCAAGGCCGCCGTAGCATTGGCAACCGCCAGGTTGATCTGCCACTCAGCCACGCCGCCCCAGGCCGCTCCGTTCTGGCGCAGATAGTCGAGCGCAAGCGGCAGCTTGTCCTGCTGCCAATGCCCCGCCTGGATTGCCACCCGGCGGGCAACCACAGTCGCGCTGGCAGTGGGGGTGATGGTGGGCCGCTGCGTAGCAGTTGCAGTCGCAGTCGTGGTGGCGGTCTCCCTCAGGTCATCAGGCCCCATCAGGCCCAGTTCCACAGTGGCAATGTACTCGATCTGTACAGGGGCAAGGGTAGGGGTTTCGGTTGGCACCGACGTGCTGGTGGCTGTGCGCGTCACCGTCGCAGTGCGGGTGGCTGTAGCGGTGATCGTAGGGCTAGGCACGCGGCGGGGGCCAAGAGTGCCAGTAGGAGTGGGCAGACCGTTGGCGAGGATAACAGCGGTGGTGTCGATCTCGCGTCCAATGTCGGGCGTGGGGGTGACAGTAGGGGTCTGCGTGGGGCTAGGGCTGGCAGTCGCTGTTGGGCTAGCGGTTCCCGTCGCCGTATTGGTCAGCGTAGGAGGCAGCGCACCAGCGTCGTCGGGCAGGGGAGTGTAGGTGGGGCGGTGGGTAGGGCTGGCAGGGAGCAGAGCGTTCGCCAACTGGCTCGCTGGCGTGCCACTCTCGGCCTGATCTCCTGCACGCACATTCGCCAGTAGTTGGGGCGTACTGGCAACAAGGCGGGGGCTAGGGCTAGGCGCAGGGTTGCCCGCGCTCTTACCCGGCCACGATAGCAGCAGGGGGATCAAGAACAGGAAGCTGGCCGCCAGCAGGTAGAGGTGCCGCTTGGCGGCGAACCTGCTCAGGTCTATGCTCCTGTCAAACGGCGGCTTACGCTGCATAACTCCCTCACTTGCCTGGTCGCGGGCTTATTATACCAGATCGCGGCTCTGCCCTCAACTTCAGGGCGTTGGCCCGACCGCTGGTAATTTGCTGCTAACCATTATACAGCTTAACAAGGCAGGCGGTTTGGCTACAACAGCGAAGGGGGCGCAAATCATTGCGCCCCCAACCCTGCCTATTCGACCAACCAGGTTACTAGCGGCGGGTGCCTCTGTTGCCACCCAGGAAGAAGTACCACACGAGGGCGATGATGATCAGCAGGGGGACCAGGGAGAAGACCCAACTGAGGACGCGGAGGGCGATCAGGATGACGATTACGGCGATGATCAGGCCGCCGAGGCTAAAGCCAGTGTTGCGGTTCATGGTTTGTCTCCTTAATTGTTGGCAGTCGGGCTGTGTAAATCAACATTCGTGCCGTCACCATGATAGACAGTCAGAGTGCCACCGCTGTTTCAGCTAGCAGAAACCCCCACCTTTGCGGGGCGGGGGCTTCTGGTTCTGCTGGCGGTGGGGCTTAGTAGTCCATACCGCCGCCAGGCATGGCGGGGGCAGAGTTCTTCTCCTCTGGCAGGTCGGTGACCAGGGCTTCGGTGGTCAGCACCATGATGGCGACGCTGGCGGCGTTCTGCACTGCGGTGCGCGTCACCTTCGCCGGGTCGGGCGAGACGGAGAGCAGGTCTACGTACTCGTTGGTGAGGACGTTGTAGCCAATATTGCTGCTACCGCCCTGCATATGGCGACGCACGTTCTCTACGATCACGCCGCCATCCTGGCCGCCGTTGATGGCGATCTGGCGCATTGGCTCCTCAAGAGCGCGGCGCACGATCAGGATGCCAGTGGCGATGTCGCCTTCAGCCTTGAGGCCGTCCAGGGCAAGAGCAGCGTTGAGCAGAGCTACGCCGCCACCAGGGACGATACCTTCTTCGACAGCAGCGCGAGCGGCAGCCAGAGCATCCTCAACGCGGTGCTTCTTTTCCTTCAGTTCGGTCTCGGTTGCAGCCCCGACCTTGATGATCGCCACGCCGCCTGCCAGCTTCGCCAACCGCTCGTTGAGCTTCTCGCGGTCGAAGTCGGAGGTAGTGGTTTCCATCTGCGCGCGGATTTCGCTGACGCGACCGCTGATCTCAGCATCACTGCCGCGACCCTCGACGATGGTGGTGTCATCCTTTGTGCTGACGATGCGGCGGGCGCGGCCCAGGTCGGCGATAGTGGCTCCGTCCAGCTTGCGGCCAACTTCTTCGCTGATCACCTGACCACCGGTCAGGATGGCGATGTCGCGCAGCATTTCTTTACGACGGTCGCCGAAACCAGGAGCCTTGACCGCGAGGACGTTGATCGTGCCACGCAGCTTGTTGACGACCAGAGTGGCAAGAGCCTCACCGTCTACGTCCTCAGCGATGATGACCAGGTTCTTGCTGACCCCCAGCACCTTCTCCAACACAGGCAGGATTTCGTTGAGGCTGCTGATCTTCTTGTCGGTGATCAGGATGTACGGCTCGTCCAGGATTGCTTCCATCCGCTCTGGGCTGGTGACGAAATACTGGGAGAGGTAGCCACGGTCGATCTGCATACCCTCGGTGAACTCGCGCTCGAAGTTGAGACCCTTGCTCTCCTCGACCGTGATTACGCCATCCTTGCCGACCTTCTCCATCACTTCGGCGATCATATTGCCGATCTCGGTGTCGTTGGCGGAGACAGTGGCGACCTGGGCGATCTCGACGCGGCTGGTGCCGACTTCCTTCGCCATGCTGCGGATGCTGGCGACGACTGCTTCAACAGCCATCTCGATGCCGCGCCGCAGTTGCATTGGGTTTGCGCCAGCAGCAACATTGCGGAGGCCTTCGGTGACAATGGCCTGGGCGAGGACGATGCTGGTGGTGGTGCCGTCACCGGCCACGTCGCCAGTCTTGGTCGCCGCTTCCTTGAGGATTTGCGCGCCCATGTTCTCGAACGGGTCCTTCAGTTCGATGTCGCGGGCTACAGTTACGCCGTCGTGGGTGACGGTTGGTGCGCCGTAACGCTTGTCCAGGGCAACATTGCGCCCCTTTGGGCCGAGGGTGGTCTTGACTGCGTTGGCGAGGGTATCTACGCCAGCCTTGAGCCGGGCGCGGGCCTGCTCGCTAAAAATGATCTGCTTTGCCATTACTAGTTCATTTCCTCCATGTGTGTCATCACCCAGGTGGGTGCAGCAGGTGTAAGGGTCTAGCCCTCGATGATGGCGAGAATATCCTTCTCGCTGAGGATGATGTACTCCTCGCCGTCGAGCTTGAACTCGGTGCCAGCGTACTTAGCGAACAGGATGCGTTCGCCAACCTTGACTTCTACCGGGGTGAGATCACCCTTGTCGGTGCGGGTGCCGCTACCAACAGAGATAACCTTGCCCTCCTGGGGCTTTTCCTTTGCGGTATCGGGCAGGTAAATGCCGGTCTTGGTCGTTTCTTCGCGGGCGATGGCCTGGATGACGACGCGGCTACCGAGCGGGCGCAGATTTGCCATTGATTCCTCGATCCTCCTTACGGTTGCTGATGGTTGTGGGCGCATTGGCCGATATTGGCTTGCTTGGCACTCTACGTTCTTGAGTGCTAACTCCACCCTTATGATAACAAATCTGGGACACAGATTGCAAGGGGATTTTGGCACTCAAGGTTAGAGATTGCCAAGAACAGCTACAGCCACCGCCAGGCCCAGCCCGGTAGTGGCAGCTTGAGGCGGGCCAGCCGCCGCTTCTCCTCATCACCGAGGCCGCCCAGCCGCTTGAATGCGAGCAGGAACATTGCGCCGCCGCCGACGCTGATCCCGATGTCGAGGAGCAGAGCCAGCACCTTCTCCACTGCTGTGGGGTCGGCCTTGTCGAGGGCGAAGGGGCTGGTGCCAAGCAGCCAGGCCAGCAAGCCCACTGCCACCCCCATCACCAGGGTGGCACCCCCCACCTTGAGGCTGAACCGCCAGGGGTAGCGCAGGTGCATATGCCTGCTCGCATGGTACATGATCGCCGCCCGCGAGAGCAGGCGAGCAAGGCCGGTCGCCAACGCCGCCGCTGTCGCCCCACCCGCCGCATTGCCGCCGCCGCCGATCACTGGCACCAGCAGGAACAGCAGGGGGATCGAAATCAGGGCGATCCCCCGCGAGAGCAGCACCGGCCCGAACCGTTCGTAGACGATCAGGATGTTGTTGGGGATACTAATCAGGGCTTCGGCAAAGAGGAACAGGATCAGCAGCACCGCCGCCAGGGTTGCTTCGCGGTAGCTGGGAAAGAGGTTAGCGACCAGGCTGGCACTTAGCAGCGCGAGACCAATCCCGCTGGGGATCAGCACCAGGGCGAGGAACCTACTCAACAGGTCGTAGCTGCCCTGCAATTGCGCCGACGGTTCATCCAGCCTGCCTGCCGCCCTGTCCGCCGTGTAGATGCGCGAAAAGAGGGGGATTTGCACGCCACTGAGCGGCGACCAGAGCGCGGTCAACACCGTGTTGACGAAGTTGTAGGCGACGGCAAAGATAGCAATGCCGTCGGCCCGATAGTAGCCGTTCAGCACCAAACTGATGAAGGGCAGGGTGTAGAAGTAGACGCTGATGTTCATGAAGTAGGAGAGGGCAGAGTAGCGGGTGAAGCGGGTGAGGAAGCCAGTGGGCAACTGCCGCGCTGCACCCACTGCGCTCTCTCCACCGCCCTCGCGCATCGCCGCCGCGTTGTAGGCCAGGCGCAGAGCCTGCCAACCCGCCAGCAGCACGCTGACCAACGGGCTGACCACCATCGCCAGCACAACCATCTCCACCTGCGCCCCGCCCAGCCCGAAGAAGCTGATGATCAGCAGCGGTTGCAGCACCCCACTGGCGATGGTGATCACGTTCCAGGCGCGTTGCTTGAAGTAGCTGCTGAGGAACTGCATAGAAGTGTCGAACAGCGCACCGAGCAGCAGCATGGCGCAGATCGCCGCGATAAACAGGCCGCCATTGCGCTGCAACTGATCTACTACCAGCGGGGTTTGCTTGTCGGCCACCAGGTTGAGTAGTGGGCCGCTCAAGGCCAGCAGCACGGTAATCAGCACGGCCATCGCGAGCAGCTTGAAGCCAATCAATTGGCCGAGGAAGCGACGTACCAGCCTGCCGCCGCCCGCCCGCTCGACCTCTGGCATGAAGCGCGGGAGGCTACGCTCGATGCCGAAGTCGCCATACAACCCGATAGTGGCTGCTGCCCCGCTGATCAGCACGATCAGGCCGAACTGCGAACGCGGTTGCAGCAGGCTGGTGATCAGTACGCTGCTGACCAGGCTGGCGACCAGGCGCAGAGGAAAGAGGGCGGCGTTCCAGAAGACCGCCCGCGACGCAGTGCGCCCCAGGCTGCTACCTTCGCTCCCACCTGCTGCACCACCCATATTCTCTAGCGCAGGTTCGCCAGCTTCAGCGACGGTGGGGGGTGGCGGTGCGCCGCTCGGTTGGGTAGGGTCGCCGCCCGCCTGCATCTCCTGCTCCTCGTCGGAGGGTGGGAGGGACTGGGTGCGCTCTAGCGGCGCGGCATCTGGCAGCAGTGGCCCTGGTGAGGTCAAAAGGAGTCCTTCGCCAATGGCGTGAGCAAAATGGTGTGCGTTCCCTGAAAGAGGAAGCGGTAGAGGCGGTAGGCGGGCAGCGTGAGGCCGAGCCGCCGCAAAATCGGCAGCAACCGCTGGGCCAGACCACCGCCGCCGCTGCTCTGGCCCGCTCGCAGCCGGGCTTCGCCCACATCCTGAGCAGCAAACCCGGCTCGCTGGCAGGCGCGGGCAAAGCGGGCGTAGGTATAGTAGTGCATCTCGCTGAGGCTCTGCTTGTCGCTAAATTGCACGGCACTAGCCTGCTTGCTGCGCCCCTTGCGCCGAATGTACCACTCGGCCAGCGGGCGGGGCAGCCAGTTGACCAGTGGCAGATGATAGTGCGGGTCGCGGAAGCCAAAGCGGTTCGTTATGGTAACCAGGGCGCGCCCATCGGGTTGCAGCAGACGGCACAATTCGCGCAGGGTGGCTGGTACGTCCTGCACGTGTTCGAGCGTGTCCCAGGCGGTGATCAGGCTGAAGCTACGGTCGGCAAAGGGGAGACTCTCGCCCGCAGCGTTGGCGACTGGCAGGCGCAGGCCATAGCGTTTGCCGCGCAGGGCAATAATCTGGCAGTAGGCGGGATTGTACTCGGCGGCGGTGACAGCCAGCCCAGCCTTCGCCAGGGCGACAACGAGGCCGCCCATGCCCGCCCCCAGGTCTAGCACCCGCCCGCCGCGCAGGGCCACCCCCGCGAAGCTCTCAATGTCGCGCAGGTAGGGCTGCTGGTAGTCTTCCAGGTGCAGGCGGCGTTCGCGCCAGGCAGCGTAGTCCTTGCGCCAGGTCATGTGCGCCAGCCAGGGGTCAATCGCGGCGATCAGCTCGCCCTCTATAGCATCATCTACTTGCAGCATCGTCCGTCCTGTGGTATGGTGAAGGGGGGCATTATACCAGATCGGTAGCACCCTACTCCAACGCGAAGGCTACCGCCTTGTCGAAGGTGAGCGCACGGCCAGCCATCCATGCTTCGCCAAAGGCGGTATCCACCAGCCCAGTACGCGCGGTGGTGATCTTCCGCACGTACTCTGCGTAATCCGAAGGGGCGATAGGAACGTTGATCTCCTCGCGCAGCACTTCCGCTGCCCCATAGAGGTGGGCCGCCCGCAGGGGCTGGCCGACCAGAGCGGCTATGCCCGCCAGCCCCTCGAAGGACAGGGCCACCCCCTCCTTCTCGCCCAACTCCAACTGGATCGCCATGCTCTGGTGATAGAAGTCGGTCGCCTGCGCGTAATCGCCCTCGTCGGTGGCGATCAGGCCGAGGTTGCTGTAGCCGTCAGCGATCCCCGCCTTGTTGCTCACGCGGCGTTCGATTATAATGCTCTCCTCAAACAGCCGCCGGGCATAGCTGTAGTTGTGCAGGTCACGGGCGATCACGCCGAGGTTGTTGAGCGAACTGGCGATGCCATGCTCGTCGTTTAGTTCGCGCTTGATCATCAGACTCTCCTCGTGGTAGAAGCTGGAGGCTTCGAAGTCGCCCTCGACACGCGCCAGCACCCCCAGGTTGTTGAGCGAGCCAGCGGTACCGCGCAGGTCTTGCAACAACTGGCGCGTGACCAGGCTGCGTTCGTGGCACTCGCGAGCTTCGGCATACCTGCCGCGCAGCATCGCCAACACGCCTGCGCCGTTGAGGGCTTTGGCCCGCAAGGGGCTGTCCTCCTCGCCACCCAGGGCCAGGGCCGCCATCAGCCAGCCTTGCCCCTGGGTTAGATAGCCACGCGTACTCCAGAACCGCCAGGTCGCGCTGCTCAGGCGCAGGGCGCGCTGGCTATCGCCACGGCCTAGCAGCCAGCCGAGGACAGCACGGATGTTGTCATGCTCCTCCTCCAGGCGGTTGAGCCAGGCTACCTGCTCGCCACCACTTAGTTGCCCCTCGGCTTGCTCGGCCAGGGCCACGTAGTAGTCGGCGTGGCGGTCGCGCAGCATCTCCGCCTCACCGCTCTGGGCTAGCTTCTCCTGCGCGTACTCACGGATCGTCGCCAGCATACTGAAGCGCAAGTTCTCGCCACCCACCTGGATGGACTGGCGGATCAGGCTTTTGTCCAGCAGCGAAGCGGTGTCGCCAAACACGTCGGGCAAGTCTTCGCCCGCACAGACCGTCTCGGCAGCCTCGATCCGCCAGCCCTCGGCAAACACCGCCAGCCGTGCAAACAGCCGCCGCTCCTCCTCACCCAGCAGGTCATAGCTCCAATCTATTGCCCCTCGCAGGCTGCGCTGACGGTCGGGCAGGTCGCGTGCGCCACTGGTCAGCACGACCAGGCGGCTGTCCAGGCGGGCAAGCAGGGTGGACGGGCTGAACAGCTTGATGCGGGCGGCGGCCAGTTCAATAGCCAGTGGCAGGCCGTCCAACCGCACACAGATTTCGGCCACGGTCGCGGCGTTCTCCGCAGTCAAGGCGAAGCTAGAGCGGGCGGCAGTCGCGCGGCTGACGAACAGGGCGACTGTTGGATAGGCGGCCAACTCTGCCAGCGGCGGCAGCGGTTGCAGACTGGGCAGAACCAGGGGCGGCACGGCATACTCGTACTCGCCATAGATACGCAGAGCTTCGCGGCTGCTGACGATCACCTTCAGGCGTGGCGCACTGGCAAGCAGGTCGGCCACCAGTGTCGCGGCGGAGACCACCTGCTCGAAGTTGTCCAGCACCAGCAGGATGTTACGGTTGCGCAGAAACTCGCGCAGGTCGTCGGCTACCGACTGCCCCAACCCCTCCTTCATGCCCACCGCCTGCACAATGCTGGCGGCCACCAGCCCAGGATCGCTGACCGCCGCCAATGGCACAAAGTACACGCCATGCTCGAACGCCTCGAAAGCGTCGGCGGCCACTTGCAGGCTAAGGCGCGTCTTGCCAGTGCCGCCCGGCCCGCTGAGGGTGAGCAAGCGCACATCAGGGCGGCGCAGCAAGGCAAGGTTGGTTGCCACCTCCTCCTCTCTACCGATGAACGAGGTGGACTGGGCGGGCAGGTTGTTGGGCCGGTCGTCCAGGGTGCGGAGCGGGGGGAACTCGGCGGGCAGGTCGGCAGCCAATAGCTGGTAGATGCGCTCGGCCCCATTGAGGTCGCGCAGTCTGCGTTCGCCCAGGTCGCGCAGAGAGACTCCCGCTGGCAGGTAGTCGCGCACCAGTTGCTGGGCTGCTAGCGAGAGCAACACCTGCCCGCCATGCCCAATAGTGAGCAGGCGGTTGAGCCGATTGAGGGTGCTGGGCGCGAAGTAGTCGCCCCCCTGCCACTCTGCCGAGCCGCAATGCAGGGCCATACGAGCCTTGATCGCCCCCACTGTCCCCCATGGCTCGGTTAGCAACCCCCGCTGGCAAGCGAGAACGGCAGCCAATGCGTCGGGCGTGGCTGCAAAGGAGGCACAGAAAGCGTCGCCAATCGTCTTGAACACGTAGCCGCCGTGCGCCTCGATCTGCTCGCGCAGGATTGCATCGTGGCGGGCCAGCGCGAGGCGCATCTCATTCGGGTACTGCTCCCAGAGACGGGTGCTACCCTCGATGTCGGTGAAAAGGAATGTCACTGTTCCGCTCGACGGCTCGTTCAACCTGATCCTCGTATCTGCCCTCCACTAGGGCTGCCCCCCATGTAAGAGAGGTTACTTCACTTGCGCTTGTACAGCGCGTAGCCAGCCCGCTGATCCAGCAGTTGCCAGGCGGGATCGGCCTTCGCCTGGGCCAGCACCGTTTGCTGCTTTGGCTCCCCGTAGTTCGTATCCAACAGCAGGTAATCCGCCTTCGCTAGCGGGTCAAGGGCGTAGTGCTGGTCGCTCTGAGCCAGCCAGAGGCCAGCCCGTGGCGCGACGTGGGGAGCCAGGGCGTTGCCCACCGCCAGCGGCGCATCCGCAGGCACTTGCGCGATCAGCGGGCTGGCAGCCTGCCACTTCGCGGTCGCGTTCAGCCCACGCAGGTTCGCCAGCACCTCGCTCTCCTGCGTCACCCCAAGACCGACGTTCAGACCTACAGTTATTATAAACGCTATGGCAAGCCCCGCTGCCGCCAGGTGGGGTCGCCGGTCGGGAGGCAGCCGCCGCCACCAACCACGCCCCTCGCGCAGGTCGGCCAGCACCCCAATCAGGGCGTAGATGAAGAAGACGGCGATGAACACCTGATAGTAGGAGTGCCAGGCGCGCAACTGCACCGAGCGGCGCGAGAGGATGTTGAGTAGCAGGGCAGGCAGAGCGGGCAGCAACCGCAACGGGCGCAGCAAGGGCAGGAAGGCTAGCGGCAGCAACAACTGTAGCAGATAAGTCACCACCTCCGCCAGCGAGTGGTTGGCAAAGAGGTTGAGCGGGTTGCTGATCAGGCTGCCTGCCACCGCTCCCAGGCTGCTACCCAGCGCACCGTAAGCGTCCTGCGCCACGACCAGCCTACCACCTGCGAAGGCTGGCACGATCAGCAGGCTGGCGGCGAAGAACCAGGCCAGGCCAACCACAAACAGGCCAAGCGAGTGCCGCCACCGCTCTACTGGCAGGAAGGCAGGTAGACCGCTATTAGCACTGTCGATCAGGTTCAGCCGCCCTGTCGGGGGCGGTTCGCGTTCTAGCAAGGTGTAGAGGCCGTAGGCGGCCAGCACCAGCCCCAGTTCGCTGCGTACCAACAAAGTAAAGATCGCAGCCAGCCAGAACAACCGCCAGCGTCGTCCCTCAAAGAAGTAGATGCAGAACAGCAATCCAGTCGCGGCAAAGGGGCGGAAGGCAGACTCGGTCAGGGCGGCGTTCTGCACCGGCAGGTAGAGCAGGTAGAGGATCGCCAACCCCAACCCCCACCAACCGCCCAGGCTGCGGCGGGCGATCAGGTAGACGGCTAGGCCGCCCAGGCAGGTGACGACCGCCTGCAAGACAAGCAGGGTAAGCGGTGAGGGAAAGAGGGCGTAGAAGGGCAGACTGAGGATGATCGGCGAGATGATCAGGTCGGTGCCAAGCAATGTACTGCTGAACTCCGTCGCTGAGACCGCCCAGGGCTGGCCGTGCAGCGTATTCCAGACGGCCTGCTGGTAGAAGGCGAGGTCGAAGCCCATCGTATTGAACTTGACCGCCGCCGCCACGCTGATCGCTACGCTGGCAAGCAACAGCAGCAACAGGGTGATGGCAGATTGTAGATCGTAGATCGTAGATCGGCGGGCGGGCTGTTTGTCTGCTTGCAGTGCTAGTTCTGCCATTATCCTCACCTAAGCATCTCCAGCGACTGTCACTTCGTCAGCTTATGGGCGGCCAACTCGGCGTGGGCTTGCTCGGCAGCGTCCACCGGCTGCTGCTGGCGCACCCAGGCTAGCAGTTCATCAACTCCCTCCTCGAAGCGCACTCCAGGGCGGAAGCCGAGCGTTTGGCGTATCTTGCTGATGTCAGCGTAGCAGTGGCGAATGTCGCCAGCCCGGAACTTGCCGGTGATCACCGGCGTGGTCTCCACCCCCAACCCCACCGCCAGCTTCTGAGCCACCTCGACGATGGTTAGCGGGCGGCCCGTGCCAACATTGAAGACCTCGTAGTTCGCCTCTGGCTTCTCCAAAGCCAGCATATTGGCCTGCACAATGTCGCTGATGTGGATGAAGTCGCGCATCTGCTGTCCATCCTCGTAGATCAGCGGTTGGTTGCCGTTGAGCAGCCGCCCACTGAAGATCGCTGCCACCCCGGTGTAGGGGTTGGAGAGAGCCTGGCGTGGGCCATAGGCGTTGAAGTAGCGCAGGGCGACGGTGGGCAGGTTGTAGGCACGGCCCACCGCCAGACACATCTCCTCCTGGTCGCGCTTGTTGATCGCGTAGACCGAGGTGGGGTAGAGCGGCTTCTCCTCGTTGGTCGGGCGAGAGACTAGTTCGCGGCCACAGTGGGTGCAGCGCATCTCCCAACGATGCTCCTCAAGCTGCTGCTCTGGCCGCAAGCGGGCGTTAATTGGCCCGCAATGGGGGCAGAGATAGCGGCCCTCGCCATAGATGGACATGGAGGAGGCCACGATCAGCTTCTCCACACTATGCGGCTCGTTCGCCAGCAACTCTAGCAGCAGGGCTGTCCCCATCACGTTGGTGTCGGTATAGCGGGTGATCTCGTACATGGACTGGCCTACGCCCACCTCGGCGGCTTCATGAAAGACCACGGCCACCCCGTCCAGAGCGCGACGCATATCCTCGCGCTGGCGCACGTCGCCGCGCATGAACTCGACCCCGGCAGGCAAGTACTGCGGCACAGCTTCTTTGCCATGCACCTGCTCGATCAGGGCATCCAGCACTCGCACCTCATAGCCCCGCTGCACCAGCGCATCTACGATGTGCGAACCAATAAACCCCGCCCCACCAGTCACCAACACCTTTTTGGACATGAAGCACCTCTCAACTTTTGTTCTGCTGTAGCTGCTGGCTTATTATAGCATAGCCAACAAGTACCATGCCAGGGGCATGACCTTTTGTAGCCGATTATGGTGGCGGGCAGGGCAAGAGGGAGAGGCAAGCCGCAGCCTGCCTCCCTCTCTCTCCCTACGCTATATTAGCCGCTAGTTGCTCTCGATGGCGCGGCGGACAACCTTGGCGAGTTCGCCGCGCTTGATGTTGTCGTTGGGCCGGAAGCAGAGGGTGCTACCCCCACTGCAAGTTGCGCCGCTGATGATCGCCCGCTGGTAGAGGGTTTCGATAGCCAGGTAGGCGAAGTTATTGGCTGGCACGTCGCTGAAGCTGGGACTGGCGGGCGTAAAGTCGGGGTAGTTGCGCGCCCGTTTGGTGATCACCGCCACCTGCGCCCTGGTGATCAGCACGTTCGGCCCGTAGCAGGGTGGCTGCACGCCGAGGGCCACACACTGGCCAGCCGCCAGCCCGTTGACCGCCCCTGCATGGCTGGCGGCCTCGATGTAGGCGTAGAAGATGCTACCACTCGCCACGTCGGTGAAGCTGGGCGTGGGCGGGGTGTAGGCGGGTAGGGCGAAGGCCAGCGTAGCCACTTTGGCGAACTGACCACGCGTAGTGTTGGTATTCGGCTCGTAGCGGTAGCTGCCAGGCGGGGTGAGGTTGGGGAAGCCGCCCACTAGCCCACGACAGGCCAGGTACTGGATGTCGCCGTAGAAGATGCTATTCGTCGGCACGTCGGTGAAACGCAAAGTGCAGGTGGTGGCGGTAGCAGTTGGCGTGCTGGTGGTCGGCGTGCTGGTTGGGCTGGCAGTGGCAGTGCTGCTGGCTGTGCCAGTTGCCAGCGGTGTGTTGGTCGGTACGCCAGTAGCAGTGCGGCTGGCAGTGGGTGTGACGCTGGGGGTATTGGTCGGTGGGACGGTGGCGGTGCTGGTCGGGGTGGGGGTGGGGTTGCTAACCAAGCCGTTGTTCGGGCTGATCAAGAAGTAGTCGAAGTCGGCACGCACTGCGGGGGCAGAAGCGAGGCCGCTGTTGGCGTAGAGGCCAACCTGTACCTGGCCGAGGTATGCGCTGCGGGTTACAGGCACTGTCGTCCAGGTTGCGCCGTCGTAGCTGTAGGCAGCAGTATAGACGCTAGTGAGGAAGGTTTCGGTGGGCGTACCAGCCGCAGGCTCCAGCAGTTGTCGCCCCTTGCTTAGTTGCAGGTAGACAGTGGGGCTGAGGGTAGGATTGTCGGCGATCAGTACGTTCTGTAGTTCGGTGCCGGTCAGCACGCTGCGGAGCATCAGGTAGTTGCCACCGCTATAGACGCGAGCGAAGGTGAAGTTGTTACTTGCGTCCTGGTAGGCGGCTAGGCCAGCTTGCTGCTGGGCTGCGGTCGGGTTGAAGCTGAGCGAGGTGGTAATCGTCCAGGCCGCCGCGTCGCCACCGAGCGGCCACTGGGCAAGGAAGTTGGCGGCATAGCCGAGCGTATTGCTGGGCTGGTTAGTGGTGGTGATATGCAGCGCGCCCGCCGAGAGGCTGTAGTTGCTGGGCAGTGGGTTACGCACATACCAGTGGCTGCCGAGGCCAGGCAAGCCAAACTGGTCGCTACGGGTAAAGCCGGGGGCGTAGGCGAACAGCTTGCCGCTCGTCGCTGGGATGTACATCTTGCCTGCGCCAATCGCCGCCCCGCCGTAGATCGTCTGCCAGCCCAGGCTGGTGTTAGTTACAACCTTGCTAGTGTAGAGCAGTTCGCCAGTTTCGCTGTCGCGTAGTTGCGTCTCCCAGGCAGCCCCCACCTGCACCACACCGGGCGCGCCCGTCACTGGGGCGAGAACCATGCCCGCAGTTCGCAGGCAGTTACCCTGACTGTCTGGCTCACAGTTGGCAGCCGGGTAGAGGTCGGGGGCAGTACCCTTGCGCCAGAGGAAGTCGGTGGCGGTCGGCACGTCGAGCGCGCCGAGCGAGCCGCCAACATTGAGGCCGTCGAGTGCCGTCTTCGGCCCAGCCACGTAGAGGCGGCCATTGTAGAAGCCTGCGCTGCTGAGATCGCCATAGCCACCCTGCGGCGGGCCATTGGGCCGTGAGATCTGGGTGGTGCTGATTGGCCCAGCCGCGATGTCCGCCGTGTCGAAGATGTAGAGCTTGCCGTTCTTGTTGATCGTGGCAGCATAGTTGCGCCCATTCTTGCTGAACAGGTCTACGCTGGTGCCAAAGTCGGGGTCGTAAGTGAGGTCGGCGAAAGGCAGCTTCCAATGGGCGGTGGGCGTGCTGATATCGCTGATGCTGAACTTGAGGATGGCTTCGGTGTAGTAGAGCCTGGCCGCTCCGGTGCGCGAAATCACCGTCTCATCGCGGTTGCCAGTGACGACGACGATGGAGTTGGTGGCCGTCTCAATCGAGGGTGAAGTCCAGATGCCACCGCCGACTGCGCTAGGTGGCGTGGTGTCGGGTACGGCGAACTGATCCTGGAGTGCGCCGCTGTTTGCATCCAGCTTGAGCAGGCGACCACGCACCAGCGGGCAGTCGCCGTAGGAGGCCACCCCGACGTAGACCGAGCCGCTGTAGACTACTGGTGACGACCAGTTGTAGTTACCATTGTAGGTGGTGCTGGTCGGGTACTGGGTCGAGGTCATGTAGGCGGTGTTCCACTTCCAGCGCAGCGAGAGGTCGGCGGTATTGAGGGCGTAGAACCAGTTGTCGGCCCCGCCCACGTACACTGTGTTGCCTGCCACCGCCGCCCCGCTGCTAACCCCACTGCGGCTAGGATTGCAGCCGCTAGTGCCGGTGTTCAGGTAGCCGAGGTTGGTACTGGCGAGGGTCTGCCCGGTGTTTGCGTCGAGCTTGAAGAAGTTGGGCTGGGTGGTGCTGCTGATCCAGTTGCCAATGTACAGCGCACCGTCGGCCAGGGCAGGTGCAGCGACGATGGGGGCGTAGCCGGTGCCAGCGGTGGTGTCGCTGATCCAGAGCGGGCGCAGGCTGCTGGCGGTGGTCTGGTTGATCGTCGCTTCAGCGAGGTTGAACGACTGGTGCGCCCCACCATTCATGTAGGCGGGCCAGTCGTCGGTCTGCACCGTCGGGCCGAAGCGGTTGCTGCTGGTGGCCTGGGCATAGCCGACGGTCAACAACAGAGCCGCCAGCCCGCCAAGCAGCAGCAGGAGGGTACTAAAGCGTGGGTCTCTCCGCATGGTTCTTCTCTCTCTCAGCGCGTGATTTCGATGTCCAGGTAGTTGTTGATTCGATTGAAGTAATTGAAGATGGCGGCGGCGCAGACGATCTCCACGATCTGCCCCGCGTCGTAGTGCTGGCTCAACGCCTGCCAGGTCTGGTCGTCCATGTGCATCTCCGGCTGGCGGGTGATCTGCTCGGCCAGGCGCAGGGCAGCCTTCGCCGCCGCGTCGAACTCTGCGCTCTGCTCAAAATCGGCCAGAGCCGCCAGTTGCGCCTTGCTGCCGCCCAGCCGCTCTACCAGCGCAGAGTGTGAGGCAATACAGTAGGCACACTGGTTTAGCTGCGAAACGCGCACGGCGATCAACTCCTTGAGCAGGGCTGGCACTGTCCCTCTACTCATCACTGCCGCCTGCTGGGCCGCGAGGGTGCTGGCGATTTCTGGGCGGTGCGCGAGGGTGCGGTACATATTTGGCACATTGCCACGGGCCTGCTGGAAGTTGTCGAACAACGCGCCGGTCTGTGCGTCGGCTTCTTCACGGTTGATCGGGCGGATACGGGGCATGGGGCTTCCTCCTCTACCTGTTTGCTCTATTATAGCAGGCAAAGGAGCATGATGATAGGTAACTAGTACCAAAGGGCTATCTGCCAGAGGCGAGGGCTGCCGCTAACTTCGCCCCACTGTAGGCGTGGAGTTGGCCGTCGTAGGTCAGGTAGAGGGTGTTGCCCGCGATCACCAGGTTGCTAAAGCTGCTATATTGCATCCGGATCGGCGCGGATTGCCATACCTGCCGCCCACCCTGGGCCGGGTCGAGGGCGTAGAGGCGGTAGACACGCTTGCCAAAGAAGCTCTTATCCACGCCAAGCAGGTAGAGCAGCCCCTTGCTGGCGACCATGCCTCCATGGGAGGGGTCATTATAATCGCTTGCCAGTTCGTAGAGGAAGTCCGTCTGCCAGGCGATACTACCGTCCTTCAACCCCAGTACGCGACTGTCATGAGTATTGTTGTAGACATACCTGCTGCGCTGGTTGAGAGCGTAGAGTTGGCCGTCGGCCAGGGCGAGATAGGGAAAGGCTTGTATACTAGAATTGTAGTCGCTGGGACTATCGTCCTGGTACTCGTTTATCTTCGTCCCGTCCTTCGCGCTGTAGCTAACGACCGTCTTCTGGGTGACAACGTAGAGATGCTGATCGTCAACCAGCATCCGCCCCTTATCGACGGGCTGCTGCCAGCGTTGCACCCCCTCGCTGGGGTCGAAGGCGACCACGCGGCCAGTGTCGGGGTCGGCTTCGACCACGCTGCCAGTCAAGTAGAGATAAATGGTGCTGGCATTAGCGAGCAACTGGTGGTCGCCACCAAACTCAGTGTCCTTGCGCCAGCGGCTAGCCCCGCTCTGCGCGTCAATCGCCTCTACTATCGTGTGGGTAGGGCTGTTGGTGGGCAAGTCATAGACGGCCACCAGTTGGCGCGGCTGGCTGGTCTCACGGAAGCGGGCGGTAGTACCGACTGGATGCTCCCAGGCAATGGCGTTGGCGTTCAGATCGAGCGCAATCAGGTGGGGAGCAGCCTCAACATCAGAGCTATAGCTGTCGTTGGGCTTGTCACTAGCCACATACTGGTTGCTGAGATAGTAGAGGAAGCGACCATCGCTGCTGAGAGTGGGGTCGGTTCCATGCACATGCAAGTCTGCGCCGAGGCCGCTAAGCTGGTAGGCTGCCTGCTGCTTGCCGCTGGCTGCATCAAAAATAGTGATATAATTGTTATTACCTACCAGCACGCGGCCATTCGCTACGCTAATCAGTGTATTGCTGCTGTATCCGCTCAAAAGGTTGGCCTGCCAGGCTTCGTGCAGCGGGGGGATAAGGGTCTGGCCGCTGGCGTTGCTGTTGCCCGCGTCGTGGGCCGCGCCCAGCCAGGTGGAGTCGCTGCCAACCGTGCTGGGCGACCAGACTGGCTGATTGCCGAAGTAGGGGGCGAGGCTGGCGACCAGCAGCACAGCCAACCCGACCAGCAGCAGCCGGGCGGCAAGCGGGAAGGAGCGGGGCGGGCGTTCGCTGAGGGTAGGCCTGCCCTTCCAGAGCAGCGCACTGACCTGCGCGGGCAGGTTGGCGGTCATCCGTTCGCGGTCGAGTTGCCAAATCACGTTCATGCGCTGGTCGAGTGGCTCGCTGCTGCCTTGCAGCGGGCTGAAGCCACGCTCGTTGAGCAAAGCCCACTGGCGCAGGCCTGCACGGGCGGCGATAGCTTCGCTCAACTGGCGGGCATCCTCGTCGCGTGTGCTGACCAGGATGTGGTAGCCACGCCCATCCGCGCGCCAGAGCTTGACCCAGTATAGCTGCGGGTAGGGGAGTAGGAAGCGGCCCGGCTCATAGATGACGGTGTAGAGAGCCAGCCGCTCCACCTCGGCCCAGGGGATCGTCGTCCAACGCGGGAAGCTGAAGTTGATGTTGCGCCAACCAGGGCTGAACACATCTTTGGCCCGCAGCTGCCGCCCATAGAACAGGTGCAACCGCACCCCCGCCGGGCGCAGTTGGGCGAACGAGCGACCGAAGAAGGGCAGCCCCTCGCCCAGCCGTTGCCAGAGGAAAGTAGTGCCAAGCAGCAGAAAGGCGATTGCCAAGATGACCGTCGTGGTTAGCTCACCCGTCCCGTCAATTTCGCCAATAGTGAACGGATAGAGGTAGAGCAGGCTGAGGAGAGTAAGGATCGTGAAGACAAAACTGCGCCCCTTCTGCAAGCGCACCCAGCCAAAGCGACGCTTCGGCAGTTCGAGCGGCGTGGCGGCAACCGCCCGACCAGGCTGGTTAGCACCTGGCGGCATCGCCCCAGCCACCAGGCGCGCGCGCGTCTCTCCATCAAGGTCGAGGTCGAGCGTGTCCAGCCAGCCCGGTTGCTGGCGGTTGGTAGCTAGCTGGTTGATATCGGTCGGGCTGGTCACCATTGGCGGCTGCGCTCCTTTGTTGGCTGCTATATTGTAACACATGGCAGCAAAGGAGGGCAGAGGCCGTTGCGAAGTTGCCGCTACTGCCAGTGGTATGTGAGCTGGGCGGCACCGCCTGACCTACGCAGAAGAAGGACTTTGCGAGCCTTGCGCCAGTTGGTGCAGCCTGGCTTGACAACCGCCCGCACAAGATGTACATTGTAAGAGCAGTATGGATCGCGCAGAAGCGCACATGATCCACCCGGTTATTTGCTGGTTATGCTCTGGCAGGCGCACGAGGAAGTGGCTGTCCGAGGTTTGGCACAAGGAGGCGGCCATTTCCTCCCGCCCAGCGGCAACGTGGCCGATGATCGCTGTTGAATAGCTTTAATACCCGCACTACGCTGACGGTTGGCGACCGCCAGTTTGAGATGTACAGCCTGCCTGCCCTTGCCGCCCAGGGCTACGACCTTACCCACCTGCCCTACGCCCTCAAGGTGCTGCTGGAGAATCTGCTGCGCCGTGAAGACGGCCTGGCAGTGACGGCGGACGACATCCGCTACCTGGCGAACTGGCAAGCGAAGGCCGCGCCCGACACCGAGGTAGCCTTCACCCCCGCCCGCGTCCTCTTGCAGGACTTCACTGGCGTGCCGTGCGTGGTTGACTTGGCCGCCATGCGCGACGCAATGGCCGCCCTGGGTGGCGACCCGAACAAGATTAACCCGCTGCAACCCGTCGAACTGGTGATTGACCACTCGGTGCAGGTGGACGCTTACGGCTCTGCCGCCGCCCTGATGCTCAACTCTACGCTGGAATACGAGCGCAACCGCGAACGCTATTCCTTCCTGCGCTGGGGCCAGACCGCCTTCGCCAACTTCAAGGTAGTGCCGCCAGAGACCGGCATCGTCCACCAGGTCAACCTCGAATACCTGGCCCGCGTCGTCTTTGTCACTGATGGCCCACTGGCAGGCAGCGAGAGCGGGCTGGCGCAGGTCTACCCTGACACGCTGGTGGGTACCGACTCGCACACCACGATGATCAATGGCCTGGGGGTGCTGGGCTGGGGAGTGGGCGGCATTGAGGCAGAGGCGGCCATGCTGGGGCAGCCGGTCGCCATGCTGGTGCCGCAGGTGGTCGGCTTCCGCCTTGAGGGAGCCTTGCCAGAGGGGGCGACCGCCACTGACCTGGTGCTGACCGTCACCGAGATGCTCCGCAACAAGGGGGTAGTCGGTAAGTTCGTCGAGTTCTACGGCCCTGGCCTGCCTGCCCTGCCGCTAGCCGACCGCGCCACCATTGCGAACATGGCCCCAGAGTATGGCGCAACCTGTGGCATCTTCCCGGTGGACGAGGAGAGCCTGCGCTACTTGCGCTTTAGCGGGCGTAGCGAGGAGCAGATCGCCATTGTGGAGGCGTATTGCAAGGCGCAGGGCTTGTTCTACTCTGCTGACACGCCGGAAGCCACCTACAGCGATAGCCTCAGCCTCGACCTCAGCACGGTGCAGCCGAGCGTAGCTGGGCCGAAGCGTCCGCAAGACCGCGTGCTACTGGGCGAGGTCAAGCCGCAGTTCAACGACGCTTTGCAGATGATTCTCAACCCTGGTGGGCCGAAGAACCCACAGTTGCAGGTCAAGCGGTGGGAGGGGGAGGGTGGCAACCCGGCGATGCAGGCGCAGGAGGAACTGGTCGCCCCGCCAACCGCTGTACGGGTTGCATTGGAGAACGGCGAGTTCAGCCTCGATCATGGCTCGGTCGTGATTGCCGCAATCACCAGTTGCACCAACACCTCCAACCCCTCCGTGATGATCGGCGCGGGGCTGCTGGCGAAGAAGGCGGTGGAGCATGGCCTGCAAGTGAAGCCCTGGGTCAAGACTTCGCTCGCCCCCGGCTCCAAAGTGGTCAGCGAGTACCTGAACGCCAGCGGCCTCAGCACCTACCTCGACAAGTTGCGCTTCAATACGGTGGGCTATGGCTGCACCACTTGCATCGGCAACAGCGGCCCGCTGCCCAGCGAGATTTCGGCGGCGGTAGTGGATGGCAACCTGGTGGTCGCCAGCGTCCTCTCTGGCAACCGCAACTTTGAGGGGCGGATTAACTCTGAGGTGAAGGCCAACTATCTGATGTCGCCGCCGCTGGTCGTCGCCTACGCCCTGGCCGGGAGGATGGACATTGACCTGACCACGGAGCCGCTGGGTGAGGACGCAGCGGGCCAGCCCGTCTACCTACGCGACCTTTGGCCCAGCCAGCGCGAGGTGCAGATGACCATCCACCAGGCGATCAAGTCTGATATGTACCGCAACAGCTACGCCGACGTGTTCAAGGGCAACGAACACTGGAACGCGCTGGACACGCCAGAGGGCGACCTCTACCAGTGGGCGGCGGACTCCACCTATGTGCAGCACCCGCCCTACTTCGAGGGGATGAGCAGGGAAGCAGCGGCAACGGTGGCCGAAATCCGCGGCGCACGAGTGCTGGCGGTACTGGGCGACAGCATCACCACCGACCACATCTCCCCCGCTGGCAACATCCGCAAGACCTCCCCGGCGGGGCTGTACCTGAGCGAACATGGGGTGGAGTACAAGGACTTCAACAGCTACGGCTCGCGGCGGGGCAACCATGAGGTGATGGTGCGCGGCACCTTCGCCAACGTGCGCCTCCGCAACAAGCTGGCACCGGGGACGGAGGGAGGCTTCACTACCTACCTGCCAAGCGGCGAAGTAACCAGCATCTACGAGGCTTCGCTGCGCTACCAGGCCGAGGGTACGCCGCTGGCGATCCTTGCGGGCAAGGAATATGGTTCGGGCAGCAGCCGCGACTGGGCGGCGAAGGGGCCGTACCTGCTGGGGGTACGCGTGGTGATCGCCGAGGGTTACGAGCGCATCCACCGCTCTAACCTGATTGGCATGGGCATTCTCCCCTTGCAGTTCGAGCAGGAGGAGTCGGCGGCCTTGCTGGGGCTGGACGGCACCGAGAGCTATGAGGTGGTGGGCCTGGGGGAGGTGCTGGCCGAGCCAGCCAGCTTCAAGGCTGGTCAGCACCTCAAGGTGATTGCCCGCCGCGCCGACGGCGTAGCCTTCATCTTCACCACCACCCTGCGGATCGACACCCCACAGGAAGTTCTCTACTACCGACACGGCGGCATCCTACAATACGTCCTACGCCAGCTAGTCAGTGGCGCAGTGGCTGCCTAGAGATAGGCAAACCCCTGCTCCTTTGCCGATTACGGTAGAGGAGCAGGGGCGGTTTGGCTGCGCGGCAGCTTAGCGGGCGGGGATGTGTTCGGGCCTGACGTAGAGGGTCACGCGCTCGTCGCCCGGCTGGTGGTAGGGGTAGGTGTCCTGGTTGATGTACTTCTTCGCCATCTTGTTGATGAAGGCGAGATCGGGATCGTCCTCGAACTTCTCTACCTTGCCGCGAAGCTCGATGTAGAGGTAGGGGTTGGTGGGGTCAACAATGCTGACCGATACGCGGGGGTCGCGCTGGAGGTTCTTGTACTTCTGCCGCCCCTTCGTGTTGCTGAACTTGAGGTACTCGCCGTCCCACTCGAACCAGACCGGGTTGTTCTGCGGTGCGCCGTCAGGGCCGAGGCTGGCGATGTTGGCGACAGCATTTGATTGCAGCAAGGCTGCGTACTGCTCTGGAATCTCCATCTTATACGCTCCTATGTGATGTGTTCCCCCACCTTATGGTAGGATGATATGTGAATTACCGTGTAATTATAAGGGCCGGTCAGGGCTGCTGTCAAGGGTGCCACTGCCCCTAGTTCTGCGCTTCCTCGACCGCCTGCGCCTCGTGCTGTAGCTTCTGGAAGGTGATTGCGCTGGTCGGGCAGACCTCGACGCAGCGCATACAGGCTATCTCGCAGGGGGTCTCCACCGCGATGGTATCGAAGGCAGAAACGAACGGGCGGGGCTGGGGGCAGACCCCCACGCACGCGCTACAGCCAATGCAGGCCTGCCAAATCACGTTGAACTTGACCGCTCGCTGTTGCTTCGCCAGGGTGCTTACCATGATCGTCACACTTTCCGGTAGGGGGAACTGGGGTGGAAGTAGCCGCCGAGCGTCTGGTAAAGGCGCGCATCCTGCACGCTGCGATCCTGCGCGGCGAAGATGCTGATACGCTCGTTATAGAGGCTGGTTAGTGCGTCGCCCTGGTCGGCGTACCAATGCTGCTGATAGGGGAGCAGGCTGGCTGCCGAGCCGTCTGCCCCGTCATGCAGGGCGCGGCCCAGGAACTCGCCCGCCAGCCTGCCGCCGCGCAAGGCTGTGTGGAGGCCGCCGCCAGTCAGGGGGTTGACGTGGCGGCCCGCATCGCCGACCAGCAGCACGTGGTCTGCCACCAGCCTCTTGAGCGGGGCCGCCAGGGATACGCCGCCACCCTGGACTTCAAGGATGTTCATCTTGCTGAAGCGGTCGCGCATGAAGGACTGCTCAAGAAAGTAGCGCAGGTGCCAGGCCGCGTCGTGGTCGGTCATGGTGCGGATTACGCCGAGGCCAACTTCGGCGTAGCCACCGCCCTTCGGGAAGACCCAGGCGTAGCCACCAGGGGCGTTCGCGTAGCCAACGACGATCTCCAGCAGCCCCTCAGTCTCTACGTTGTCTACGATATATTGTAGGCAGCTAGCCATGTCGCCCAGCTTGATAGCAGGGCGTAGCCCCGCCCACAAACCGACCTGCGACATCACACCGTCAGCCCCGACCACGACCTTCGCCCGCACCGTCTCGTGCTGGTTGAAGCGTTCGATCTCGGCGAAGACGTAGCCGCCCTCGATTACGAAGCTGCGAGCGCGGGCGCGCAACCACAAATCTACGCCCGCGTTCATCGCCAGGCGGCTAAGATAGCGATCAAAGCGTTTGCGGTCTACGACGTAGCCCAGTGGCTGGTGGCGGCCATAGATGCGGTAGTCTAGCCGCATCTGCTCCCCAGCCGCCGCATAGGTGACGAAGCCGTAGACCGGAGCCAGGATGTACTCCTCGTCTACTGGCACCAGGCCATCATCCAGTGCGTGTTCACTTAGTGCGCCCGAACACTCCACGGGAGTGCCAAGCTCGCTCTTTTTGTCTACGATCAACACCCGCAGCCCGGCCTCGGCAGCAAAGCGAGCGGTCGTCGCCCCCGCTGGCCCAGAGCCAACCACCAGTACATCCACCTCATGGGTCGCCATCCTACTAGCCTCCACTTCCAGGACCACCATCTTCTTCAGAGCTTCTACAGATACTACGTAGCTGTGAACAGTATAGTTCGCTAGCTAACCACTGTCAACCGCCTGTCGAAGCCCAGTGTTAGCATGGCTGGTGCAGGCGGATCGTCTCGCCAGCGTAGACGCGCTCAATGGTGGGGGCGGGCGGCGCACTGATGTTGGCGAACGCAAGCTCTAGCCCCCTACCGTCGCGTTGCGGGCGTAGGGTGAGGTGCAAGGCGTGGGCGGCTGCGTCGTAGTAGGCCTCGGTGACGACAACCGCCTCTGGGCCGACGGCTGCTCCCGCCAGTTGCATTGCAGCCAGGTGGGGCTGGCTGAAGCGGGCGGGGTCGTAGGCGGCCAGGATAGCTTGCGACCAGCCAGCCCCCTGCGGCCCCGCGACACTGCCGAGGGCGAACAGGCTGGTGGCGTAGAGGGTACGTGGTGCAGCCCAGCAAGCGGTCTCCCCCCCACGCTGCTCCAACTGCCAGTGGGCGCGGGCGTAGTCGTGCAGGCTGACCGCAGTGGTGGGGTCGCCAAACTCGCGGGCGGCGATGTAGGCAAAGCCGCTGTTCACTGCCCTGTCGCTAATCTCCAGCCCCTCGGTAGCCGGGCCACTGGGCAGGTAGCGGCCCTGTGGGGTGCGCCGCGTTGCTTTGCGGATGCGCGGGTAGAGTTCCAACCCCACGCTGGGCGAAAACGGCCTGAGCAGCCCCACCCCCCAGGCATCAGTGAAGTTGAAAGCAATCGGGGTCGAAATCTTCATCTCCTTCATGTAGCAGACGCAGAGTACGCCGTGCTTCATCGTTGGGAACCAGCCCAGCCGCATATGCTCCTGCGACCAGGCCAGCCACTCTGCGTTGACGGCGGCGTAGCCAGTGCCGTAGAGTTGGTCGTGCAGCACATTACTCGCCATTGCATGGTTGTTGCAGGCGATGTAGACGCAGCCCGGTTCGCAAGGCACGCCATGAAAGTCGTTCTCCACCTGCTGGCGGTGGATGGTAGCGGCTATCTCGTGGTAGTTGTGGCTAAACTCACGCCCGCGCTCATCAGTCAGCGTGAAGTTGTGGTCGCTGAACTGCGGGTCGCCCGTCGTTTTGGCATAGAGGCCGAGCATGGTAGCGAGGTGGCCGCTGTACTGCACGTTGCCCCAGGCAAGCGGGTCTGGTGACACGCCGAAGTCGGGCGGCAGCGCGTCTGGTACGCCAGCGGTGTGCTGCCAGAACCGCCAGGTGCGGAAGTCCTGCATCTTGTGGATCGCACCTTGCAGAGCCAGGGCGTAGGGCTGGCGGTAAGCAGGGGTGAGGGTTGCCAGCGTAGCAACAGCATAGCTGGCGAAGGCGATCTGGTAGCGCAAGGCGAAGTTGGCGTTCTGCGACTGCGGCACGTAGAAGGCGGCCCAGTCATCGCCAGCCAAAGCGCGATAGAGGTAGCGCAGGTAGCCCCCTTGCTCGTCGCTCATCGTCAGGCCCAGGTTCGTTGTTGCCGCCACTGTAGCTGCCATATCTCTAACCCCCTTGCCCTGTAATTATACCACCTGAGAGGAGCAGTGATGACCAAGCGCAGCATCCGCGCCCGCCTCCGCCAAGCCGCATTCGAGGCTCTCTACTACCAGTTCGCCTGGGCCTACGACTGGGTGAGCCGCACCTTCTTCCGCGGCCAATGGCGGCGGTGGCAGCTTGCCGCCCTACCCCACCTGCACGGGCGGCGAGTGCTAGAACTCGGCCCCGGCACTGGGCGGCTGCTGGCGCGGCTAGCGATTGACGGCTACTATGTGGTTGGCCTCGAACTCTCGCCCGCCATGCTGGGCCAGAGCGTGCGGCGGCTGCGGCGGCTGACGACAGTGCAGCGCAGCCGCGTGGCTCTAGTGCGCGGCAGTGGCCTGACCATCCCCCTGCGAAACGGCAGCATGGACAGCATCCTTGCTACCTTCCCCAGCGACTACATCAGCGCACCCGCCACCCTGCGCGAAGTTGAGCGCGTGCTAGCGGCTGGTGGCAGGCTGGTGCTGGTGCCAGGCGGCCTGCTGCTGCCCAGCAACGCACCCGCCCGCTTGCTCAACCAGGTGGGTGGCATAGTCTATGGTGACCAATCGCCCAGTGCTTCGTTCAGCCGCAAGTTGGCGGCGCAACTGACCACCCTCGGCTTCAGCGTGCGTCACGAGCAGTGGCGCAACACCCAGGGGGTCGCCTTCATCCTCGTGGCAGAGAAGCAGTGGATCGCCCCTTGCTTACCAGGTACGATGGTGAAGTTTAGCGTGGGTTGAAGCTGACGCTCGTCGCAGCAGTGCGTCCGTCACTAGTGGTCAGTTGCACGTCAACCCGCACCGCCTGCCCCTCGGTTGCTTTGCCGATGCGCCGTACACAAGTGGCTACCCCCTCTGCGTCGGTGTCAGCAGCGCAGGTAGGCTTTACCGTCCTGTAATTCCAGGTGGCGACCATGTGTGCGCCTGCAATCGGCTTACCAGCCTCGGTCAGGCGCGCAGTAAGCGTGACTTCAGAGCCAGTCTCTGGGTTGTAGTCGCTAATGCTAGCCTCGGCCCTGAGCGTGCCGGCAGCCGCCGCATCTTGTGGAGCGTCGTGTGAGGCTGCTGGGCTGCCAGCGGGCAAGTCCAGGCTGGCGGCAGGCTGAGTGGCCGCCAGGGGCTGGCGCAGGGGTATCTCGATAGCCTCGTCGTCCATCAACTCGTCATCATCTTCTTCCTGGAGCAGCCAGGCCAGGGCGGCCAGGAAGCCGAGCAGCAGGCCCAGCAACCAGCCACCAAGCGGGGCGAACAGGAACCTGCGCCGCCACCAGGGTTGCTTGTCAAAATGTCGCATTGGGCGATTCATCCTTCCTAAAAGTCCTTTTGCACAGGCCGATTATAGCAGAGTGGCAGGCTCTAGACAAGCAGCCACTTACTTGAAAGTGCGGCGGTGGATGTGTTAGAATAAATGGCAACAGCAAAGCGGGCTGCCAGAGAAGGAATTGCGCGATGGGCGACAACAACCAGCCAAAAGATGAAACCACCCTGCTGGCCGAGCGGCTCCAGGCTGTGCGCCGCGAGGTGTTGACCCAGGTTCTTGCCCACCCACCGAGCAAGCCCGTGCCAGAGGAGGTGCGCCGCCACAGCGCGATGTACCTGCGCCGCTTCTACGATGCCTTCGCCGACTTCATCCTCACCAACAAGATTGAGCAGTTCAAAGCCCGCCGCGAACCAATGCGGCGGGCGATGCTAGAGGCGGGACTGCCAAGCGAGGTGGCGATTGAGATGGACAAGGTCGTGGCCGCCGAACTGGTGCGCCAACTACCCGACTACGCAGGTACCATCCTGGATCGGACGTTCCGTTCGCAGATGACGGTGGTGGAGACCAACATCAAGCGGTTTTTGGATCGCACCTAGCCTACTGCGCAGGGGCAGGCAGCGAGCGTTGGAAGTCGTCGCATACGCTCTGACGGGTGGCAGCGTAGAAGACATAGACCGTATCGCCTACTGCATTGTAGGAGTAGTTGGTGCTACAGGGGCTGAATGCCGATTCGGTAGTTCCCCCGCGCAGTGCGCAACTGAGCAGCACGTCGGGGCGGCTCAACATATTCTTGGAGGCGAGCAGGATTACCCCCGCCGAGGTGGGGTCGCTCTGCGCTGAGTAGAGACTCCAGCGGATCGTGCCAGTGTCGCTGGCGCAACCGCCCAGCCGCCCAGCCACGTTCGCCAGGGCTGCAAAGCGCAAGTCCCTACCGATCAGCACTGACAGTGCGCCGCCGCCGCCCAACACTGCGTTGAGCGCATCCTTGCCGTTCTGCTGGTTGTAGCCCGCTATGGTCGGCGGCGTGACATCGGCACCGCCTGGCGCATCGCAGGCGGCCAAAGCGAATAGCAGAGCCAGCAGCAGTCCAGCCCGGCTTGGGTGACGGATGAGGGAAGCAAACATCTTGCGCTCCTTTCTAGCTTGCAGCAGGCGCACGGTTGCGCCCTGGCTATTCTACCACACGACGGCTGGCAGCAAGAAGCCCCGGCATTGCTGCTGGGGCTGCGACATCTTGGTAGCGCATAGGGGATTCGAACCCCTGATCTCCTCCTTGAAAGGGAGGCGTCCTGGGCCTCTAGACGAATGCGCCGTGGGACCACACCTATGGGTGAGCGAGCCT
>Ga0209511_1000703_pt1 | contig 32222 bp, 27 predicted proteins | sample SSSSmetaG_FD_184141 | JGI IMG/M metagenome (GOLD analysis project Ga0209511, IMG submission 184141) | Glacier valley bacterial and archeal communities from Borup Fiord, Nunavut, Canada, to study Microbial Dark Matter (Phase II) - ​SSSS... | ecosystem: Environmental > Aquatic > Freshwater > Ice >... | reverse complement strand
TTGGTGGAAAAACTTTCAAGAACCCGGTAGCAATGGCAGCGCGTCTAGATAGCGTGGTAGTAGTGGATGATAGCAATGTTATCTGGCTCTATGACCGCGCTAACTCCAAGTGGAACGTAGCTCAGTTAGGTGGTTCGGCGGGTTGGGCTAGTCCGCTCAAACGACTGGATACCTATCAGGGCAACCTTTATATTATCGGCCCGGCGGGGAGTCAGATTCTGCGCTACCTATCTGGGGCTTATGCAAACCCGCCGGACGAGTGGTTGAGCGATAGTGCCGCCCAAACTGCCCAACTTGATAAGTCCGCTTCGCTGGCGATTGACGGTAATATTTACGCCCTTAGCCCTAATGGGATGCTGTTCCAGATGGCCCGCCCCAATGGTAAAAATAAGGGCGAAATCATCGGACAGTTTGACTTGAGCAACGCTGGTAAGGTTGGCCCAGCTATAAACAATCTGACTAACCTCTACATTGGCACGCTGGACTCTCCCTATATTTTTGTAACCGATGGGGAGAAGCGAGTATTACAATTCGAGAAATCAACTGGGGCTTTTATTCAACAGTTCAAGTCGGATGGTAAGGAGTTCGACTCGATTCGGGATTTGCTGGTGGATGAGCCCAACCAGAAGTTGTACGTTATCAGCGACCAACGGATTTACGTTTCCCGTATTCCGGCGGCAGTTACTAGCAGCGTTCCAGTGGTGGCTAATACGCCCCTAGCCGCCACGCCTAGCCGATGAGGTTTGGTCGGGTGCAACGGGTAGCAGCAACTTTATTGGCTTTGTTTAACAAAGTCTTTAAGGTTGCTGGTTTTCGTTTAGGGCCGCTTGGTCTATTAATCCTGTTGACTACCACTGCTTCTGCCCAGACTCCGCCTGTGCCCGCCACTGACCCGACTACCGCCGATTATCTGCCCCAATCGCTCCAGCTTCTATTCCCCTCTTTGCCAGCCTCTTACGCCCCGGTTGGTCTTGCCCCCTCTTTTGATAGTGCGGCAAATGGTTTTGACATGATTTCGCTCGGCACGCTCCCCAACCCCGAAAGTGCCGCTACTACGCCCCTGACCAAAACCCTGACCCTGAAATTAACTGGGGGTATTGAGGGTCGGATTTTCTCACGCCCCGCCTGGCTATTTCCTGAGCCAGACCGTTTTGTAAATATCAAAAAGGCTGGGGAATTAAAAGTCGCCATTACTCTGCGGCGGGATGCTGGGCAGGGCGCGGGGATTCTGCCGGGGCAAACCAACTGGGGTCGGATGCGGGTGGTGCTAAATGGGGCGATTTTCGACTATTCAGCGCAAGTGGTGGTGGGCGCACCTGCTGCCGTTGACCGCAATTCTGGCGATAAAGTTTTTGCCCTTTATAGGCAGGTAGTGGCAAAACTGGATAAACAGGGCGATATTGCCGCCGCCATTAGCACGCCCGATTACCCCAACGCCGGACAGTTTGTTTTAGGTCTGGTGCTGGATTATTTGGGCGAGAATGGCTACAATCACAAGATGAGCGAGGCCGACTTTGTGGGGCGAGTGGCCGAAACCCTGGCCGAGAAGGACTATAATAATGATGGCTGGCTTGGTTTTAAGTCGGAAGATATTTTAATCGGCGCACCGGGCTGGACACTTGGCAAGAAAACCAGGTAGGAAGTAGAATTAAGAAGCAAGGAGCAGGTTCTGTCCTGCGATAAATCGGATGACGGAGCATCCTCCTACAATTACTCCTGACCTTCGACTTTTGACTTGTTACTCGTTACTTTGACACGAGGTTTAAACCGTGAAACGAATTCGGGGAATTCTGGTTTTGCAATTCTGCCTGTTATTTCTGGGGACTGTACCTACAACAGGGTTGGCAGAAGTTGCCAGCCAAAACGCGACTTTGAGTGACCTGTTAGGGGCGGTTTCCGGGTCAAAAATAGTAGATGAGATTGCTAATGTCAGCCGTTATTCGCGCTGTGTCACTGACCCCGGCCATGATTTGGCTATCAACTACATAAAAAGTCGCCTGACCGACCTGGGTTATACAACTGAAATTCAAGCCTTTACCAGTAATGCCCCTGGCCTTCGCAGTAATACCCTGCTACAAAATATCATTGCCCATAAACCCGGCACTAAGCCCCAGGCCAAACATCTGCTAACGGTCCACCTGGACAGTAGCCCGATGCGGCAGTATCCCCCAAGCTGTAACGAACTAGCCCCCGGCGCGAATGATAACGGTAGTGGGGTGGGGGCTTTGCTAGAAATGGCGCGGGTGCTGAGTAAGGCGCAGTTTCAGGATGATATTGACCTTGTTTTTTTTGATGGTGAGGAATTTGGCTTACTAGGCAGTTATTACTATGTGAACCAGTATCTTAACCTGGGAACTAACGCTTTGCCGTTTGGCACAGTTATCAACCTGGATATGATTGGCTACCCGCGTGATGGCACTACCAATCAGACCGTTTATATTGTTTCTAACCCTGGCGAAAGTAATATTATGGCTAATCAGGGGGCAGATTTAGTGAAAAGATACTTGCCAGGGGTAAAATATAGCGTTTACACTATTGGTGATTTGTTCCCCGCCTCCCGAGACCCCAATCGCTTGAGCGACCACAGCAGTTTTTGGAACGGTGGCATTAATAACACGATATTTTTGAATGAAGATGCCCGCGATATTGTCAGTGGCGACCCCCGTTATCACTCGCCCCTCGACAAGTTATACAAACCCGATGGCAGCTTGCGCCTCGATCCCGATATGTTAGCAGCCGCCACCCGTACCGCCCTGTTGATTGCCGGAAACAGAGCAGGGCCGTTGCCCCGTCAAATTTTCCCGGTTCTAAACCACCCTTTTGAAGATAACTGGAGTCAGGCTGACCGTCCCGTTCTGGCGGGGGTGGAAAGTGGGCAGGGCATCGGGCGGGGTTATACCTGGGGGCCTGTCTCTAACAAAATTACTCAGGAAAAGTACACTGAAGCACCGGGCGGGGTGCGAAATGTGGTTTATTTTGATAAGGCTCGTATGGAGTTGACCAACCCAGCCACAGGTTATGTTACTAATGGGCTGTTGGTGGTGGAACTCAGCACCGGGCGAGTTCAATTAGGTGATGCCGATTTTGTTCAGCTTAGCCCTAGCCAGGTACAGGTGGCGGGCGACCCTAACGATACTCCTGGTGCAAACGACATATCCCCAACCTATGCTACCTTTAAACCGATTATTGAGCGCGGCAAACTTGCGGCTAATTCCAGCCCTGTGAGTGTCACGATAGACAAAAACGGGCGGGAAAGCACAAACTTAGCACTTTCCAGTATGGCGCGTAACCTCTTTTTCGTGCCGGAAACCGGGCATAATATCCCTGATGTTTTCTACAACTGGCTACAAAATCAGGGCCAGATTTATGACCGCGCTACCGATAGTTATCAATACGGCAAGGTTTTTGATTGGGTTTCAACGGCGGGGTTGCCAATAGCCGAGGCATATTGGGTGCGGGCAAAGGTGGCAGGGGTGGAGCAGGATGTTTTGGTGCAGCTATTCGAGCGACGGGTATTGACCTACACCCCTTCCAACCCAACCGCCTTTCAGGTCGAAATGGGCAATGTCGGGCAGCACTACTATCGTTGGCGTTACGGGAAATAGGCGTTAGGTTTTAGGTGTTAGGTTTTAGGTATTAGGACATTTCACCACAGAGACACAGAGGTTTTATTGGTAGTAGTAACTTTAGTCGCTTTTTCGTTTGGTAATAAAGAATGCGCGGGACTGAAGCCACCGCGCTAAAAGAGCCTGTATTTTTAGCAGAATAGCCAACCTGTCATTCTACATAGGCTTATCATTCTGAGCTTGCTTATCAGCCAGACCCTTCGCAAGCTCAGGGTGACAAGGCTGAGTTACTTATCACAAAAACCAATCCGAATGGTTATAATACAGGCTCTTTTAGCCCGGTGATTTATTACCGGGACATTATTGCGAGGAATCAAACCAAACATGACAAAACGCCGTTGGCTAATTTTACTTTTTTCGTTTTTGTTGCTTCTACCAATATTGTTAATAAGTTCCGTAATTGTGTGGGTGAGTACGGAGTCTGAGACTGTAATACCAGAACCATTACCTGATTACCCGAATAGTCAACCCGTTCAAGGTTTTCAAAATAAAAAATTTGTCCAAAGCCCTTCATTTTGCAACTATGGTTATTTAACCCGCGACGGCAATAGGGTTTTTGTTACTAAAGATAGCTTAGAACAGGTTGCTGCTTATTATGACGAGTGGGTTATTAGGCAGGGCCTTAAAATTAACGCGTTTGAGTCACCTTTTACTAAAGGGCAATCAAACAATTGTTTTATGAAGCAAAATGGTCTATTTGCTGCCAGAACTGCCGTAGGTTTCGTCTATCTTAGTTACTCTGAAACACAATCGGCAAAAATGATCAAAGATTTACTCCCCAACCTGGATGGGGCAACAAATGTGATAATTTCTCTAAGAGGTATTATTATACAAGAGTAATTCTTGTTAAAAAAGCAAAATGCTAAAATCTCGCAAAAGCCCTTGAAAACCCCGCACTTTTGAATATGGTATCATAGCAACTCTTTACGCGGTTTGAACGTTCTTTATTAGAGATTCTGACTTTAGATTTTTTACCGACAACTTTTTGGATTTTATTTTGAACTTGCAACTTCGTCTGAAAAAAATATCGGCTAATCTGGCGGGTCGCTCCGAACCCCAACTGACTACAATTTTTTTGTTGGTAATCTTTGCGGTGCGGGCGATAAGTTTGCTGACTCTGTACCGGGCGGGCTACCTGGAATACGATGGCGACGGTTTTACTCGCTCGGTGCATGCCTGGGAATGGCTGCAACAGCCTCGCTTTGAGATAGATGCCTGGCTACCCCTGCAATTCTGGCTCAACGGTTTTTTGATGAATTTCTGGCCGGATTTATTCTGGGAGCCACGCATCGTCAATATTATCGCCTCGCTGATAACCATCATCAATTTCTTCTTTATCGGGCGGTGGCTCTTTGGGAAGTGGCAGGGTTACGCTACCGCCGCTTTAATCGGCTTGTTCCCCTGGGAAATCCGTTTTAGCCTGAGTGGAATGGCGGAGAGCCTGACCTACATGTTCCTGAGTTTGGGTTTGGCCTGGTTTGTGCGCTGGCTACAGACCAACAATTTGCGCCACTTGACTTTTGCCAGTCTGGGCTTGTTAGGCGCGACGATGCTACGCTACGAGGCATGGTTTTATAGTTTGATTTACGCCGCCATAGTTTTGGTTATAGTCTACCGCCGCAAGACTTTTAACTGGAAGATTTTGCCCATACTGGCCCTGACCTTTGTTTTTGCGGCAATCTGGATGCTGGCAAGCTGGTTGCAACTGGGCAAGCCCTGGGCTTTTGTGAGTATCACCAGCGAAATTAACGCTAACCTGGAAGGTCTTAACAAGGAAGTAGGCTTGCTGGAGCGGTTCATTTTCTACCCGCGTATTTTGTTTGAATTAATGCCGAGGTTGGTGATTCCGGCGGTAATCGGGAGCGGATTATTAGTTTGGTTGCATTTAGGCACGAGAGGTCGCCAACGCCCTGCCACTGAAAAGAACGCCCTGCCCTATCTAGTGTTGGTGTGGGGGCAACTGGCTTTGTTTATCCTGACGACCCTGCCCACCAACAATATCGCCCCCGGCAGTGCCCGTTACCCGGTTTCAAACCTGACTTTGTTAGTGCCGGTGGTGGTTTGGTTGGCTGGCTATTTGATCGGTTTGCTGCCGCGCTTTGACCTGAAAGTCGGGGCAGCAGGGTTACTGGTTTTGCTAACTCTGTCGTTTATCCCGACCACTCTTGACAGGGCAAACGAGTTTCCGCAGGGTGAGGTCCGTCAGATTGCCCTCTGGTTCAAAGACCAAACTGAAAGCGGCAAACTCCCCAAAAATATCGTCATTCCAATGCACCTGCCCAACCCCAAAGGTCAAAATGGTGGGGATTATGGCTATATCTATGCCCTGACGGTTTTAACTAATCGCCCGGATGGGGCGCGTTTCCCCGGTTCAAAGGCGCAGGGTATGCGGGTTATTTCGGAGCTAGAAGGTTTTCAGCGCACAATTGTGGACGATAAGCCGTTGGCGTGGTTGAATATTGACTCGGCAGGTGATAAAGCAGCGATTCAGGAATTAACGGCAAAATACCGCGAGAACAATACTTACGGGCCATTTCTGGTCAGTTCTAAACCCCTGTTCCGCCCGCTTACGGTTGCGCCGAGTGCAGGTAATCTAGCCCAGCAGTTTCAGTTTAGCGGTGATGGTTACGAGCCGGGCGAGAAAATTTCGGTATGGGTTAGCTTTGGCAATAGTGTCAAAAATCTGCCGGAAGCAACTGCCGACATAGATGGCAAGGTAGCGATCACTTTCAAGCCGGAGTTGGCCGTTACTCAATCTTTGACCGCCAAAGGTCGAAATAGCGGGCGCATTGGAGCTGCCGAAATCGTGGTAAATCCTTAAACGGTTGTCGGTTGTCGGAAGTAAGTAACGAGTAAAAAGCATGTTCCCCCTTCCCTGATTCAGGGAAGGGGGTCAGGGGGTTAGGTCTATGTCAGAGGACGAAAAAGAGGAATATTTGCGGCAAATGGAGGCCGAGCGGGGCTATATTCTGGGCTGGCACAAAGTGTTAGCCGAATATGACCTGGAATTTCTGAAAAGTTATAACGGGCTACTGGCTGCGGCTTATACCAGTCCTCGTCTGCTGGATGCCCGCACCAAAGAGTTTGCCCTGACCGCCGCCCTTATTGTAGCCCGTAGCACTCCCGACCATATTACTACCCATCTCAAAATGCTAAAGAAATTAGGAGTAACAGCGCAGGAGTGCCTGGAATTTTTGGAAGTGCTTTTACCTCCGGCGGGAGTGCCAGCCTTTATGGGCGCGTTTGATTTATGGCGAGAGGTTTATGACATTCCAAAAGTCTAAGGTCAAAAGTCGAAAGTCAGAAATCAGGAGCAACATTAAGAAGAAAGAAGTTTTGTTGCTCTTTCTTTTATAAGGAAGGAAGCTAGTAGTTAGGTCAACCAAAAACTAGAAACTAGCTCTTTTGAAATTCGCTTGCCAAACAGTCCATATATATTACGTCAAAATATTCGCCTTTTAGGCGGATCGCCTGCCGTAAATGACCTGCTACTTTGTAGCCTGCCTTTTCGTAAGCCCTGATTGCTCCCTTGTTAGAGCTAAAAACCGTCAGACTAATGCTGTTTAAGCCCAGCGTTTTAAAGCCATAATCGAGCAATAAGCGGGCTGTTTCGCTACCATAACCTTTGTTCCAGCACTCCTTTTCCCCAATCATAATACCGAATTCGGCTCTTTGGTGGCGATAATTTATATTCATCAGGCTGCTAGTACCAATGGGGCGCAAATCTTCGCGAGTGTAAATAGTAAAAATTAAGGAGTCTCTGTTAGCCCGATTACGTTCGTACCACTCACCCTCATTTTCGGCAATGACAGGTGCAGGGGCAAGGCCGAGGTTAAGAATAACCTCAAAGGAATTAACCCAGCGAGTGTAGAGTGGCAACAGGTCGCGGCTAAGTGGCCCCAACGCCACCTTTTCACCCCAAATATTTATTATTATTGGGTCGGGTTTTTCATCCGACATCTTTATTAACCTTTCCCTGATTGTTGGTTTTGGTAATAATGATTTTGATCGTTGAGTTCAAAAATTTTAAGAAGCGACTAAAGTCACTACTACAATTTATATCCTGTCTATCTTGTTCATCCGTGTGAATAAAATTTTTGGGCAGGCACGGGGACCTGCCCCTACAATTATTTTCGACCTTCAACTTTCGACCTTCGATTTTAAATTTCCAACCGACAACTAACTACGGCGCAATTGGCAGGACAAAATAAAAAGTGCTGCCCTTGCCGACCTCGCTATCCACCCCGACTTTACCGCCCTGAGCCTCAATTGCTTTTTTAGAGAAGGATAAACCCAATCCACTACCACTTAACCGCCGCTCTTTGCGCTCCCCTGGTATTTGGTAAAATTTGTCGAAGAGATGCGTTCGGTGTTGTGGCTCAATGCCTCGGCCCTGGTCAGTTACTTCGACCCGCACTCCGTCAAACCCGGCTTGTTTGAAACGCTCCTCTGCCAAACCATAATCCGCTAACCTGACCGGGCGAGCCATGATTCTAACCTCGCTACCGGGGGCATATTTAATGGCATTCACCACGTAATTACCCAAAACCCGTTGCACCAGTTCCGAGTCGCCAATAAAACTCAGATTAGCGTCATCAATTTTGTTAAACAATCGGCTTTTACGCTGTTGGGCGGCGTAATTGAACTCTCCAATAACCCCTTCAGCTAAATGGGTGGCGTTGATAACGTGGCTTGAAGGGCGGAGGTCACCACTTTCCAGCTTGCTAATATCCAGAATATCGTTAATCATGCGGTTCAGGGTGCGGCTGGCATCGCTGGCAGATACCAGGAGGTCAGTTATTAGTTCCGGGTTACTCTCGCGCAACTCCGTGTCACTCAACAATTCCAGCGTGCCAATAATAGTGGTAAGGGGCAAGCGCAAATCGTGGGTCAGCATATGTAAAAGGTCGTCCCGTTTGATTTCGACCTCTTTTAGCTCGGTATAAAGTCGGGCATTTTCAAGGGCACTGGCGGCGACCTGTTCGTGCAGACGGAGGGTTTTAAGAATGGAACTCAAGGGACTAGCGACTATCCGCATAATATTCCAGCAATTATTTTTCCAGGCATCATCAGGATGACTCTTTACCTCTATAATAACTGCCCCCAAAATTTCCTGTTCGATAAAAACCGGGAAGGCCAGAGCTACGGCTTTGTCGCGCTTTACCTCAAATGAGCCAATATTTTCTTCGTCTTCCCCTAGACGCTGAAGCCATTTCTTGATTAATCCCAGCCCGCTTATTTCGCCTTGAAGGGTTTCCAGAAACTGGTCATGGGGGCCAAAACGTAATAAGGCTACACCCTGAAAATCTATGACTTCTCCTAACAAACCAAAAAGTTGTTCAGCTAGTTTCTGCCCATCAATGGCTACTGAGCTCAATTTAGCGGCTTCATTTGCCAGAGTGGAGTCGAACAAAAGTTGGTCAAGCAGTGAACTCAGGCGTACCTGAATGGTCACACTATCGTTAGGGGGGAGGGTTGTGGCTATTTCGGATACAGGTTGGGATTTGGGTTTTTTGTCGAGCAACTCACGGGCCGCCTCGACCACCTTCTCATTTTGAGCATCTTTGGACACATAGAGGTCAGCCCCGGCCTTAATTCCCCAGAAGCGGTCTACTTTACTATCAAGGCTGGTCAGGAGGATAACCGGGATATTTCGGCTGTTAGGGTCATTTTTAAGCAAGCGACAGAGTTGGTAGCCGTTCATTTCTGGCATTAAAATATCGGAGATAACTAGGTCGGGGAGTTCTCGATAGAAAGTTTCCATCGCTTCAAGCCCATTGCGAGCCGTAACAACCTCGTAGCCACTTTTCTGGATGACCTGTCGAAGTCGGACTAACTGGGTGGGACTGTCTTCGACCACCAGGATTTTTTCGTTCATTCAGTTACTTCCATTTCAAAACAATTGGTCGGGTGGAATCCAAACTTACCTAGAACCCCTACCCGTTCAAACGTTTCTTAATTTGGTTTGAACCAAAAAACCTGCTCAACGGCCCGTGTACCTAACAGTAAGCGTACAACCTGACCTTTTGGGTTGGTTAAAACAATCGCCCCATCACTTGCTTTGCGTGAAGTTATCAATAGTGTACTATCAGGTGACCAGTTTGGGCAACCCCCACCGCTAATTACCCCTAAAGTAATTCCGTCGGTGCGAACAATCTGGGTATCATCGCCACTTAAATAGGCTAACATCGTGCCGTTAGGGGCGAGGGCGGGACAACTAACGCGGTCACTTACGGCGGAGGTAATGATGCCAGGAGAGGCCAGCACACCCATCAGGGTGCGTTCATCGCCGGGGTAACTATTCCATAATACCAGTAAAGCGTTAGTAGAGTCAGGTATCCAGAACAGCTTATTCAGGGAGAAAGCGCGCGGTTGTCCAAAAAGCATCCGGGGAGTGCCACCAATGTTACTAATAGTCCCGATGTAAGAAATGCGGTCACTAAAGGCCAGGGTGCGACCATCGGGCGACCAACTAATCAGTTGCACGGCGGTATTTTCGGTGGGATAGGCGTTGTTGTCGGGGCTAGGATAGGCCGGGATTTGCCCGCTCGACACCAACACATTCTCGCGGCGGTCAGTCACATTCATTATTGCCAGCCCATTGTCAAAGGGCACAAGGGCCTGGGGGGCATTGTAATAAGGGTTGGGGGTAGGGGCCGTCACATCATTAGGCGAAGTAGTAGTAGCGGGGCGGCTAGGTCGGATAACTGGGAAAAAGGTGGGGGTTGCTGCCGGACGGGCGGTAGTGGAGGCCGTTGGTGAACCATTGGTAGGTGTGCCGGACGTAGTTGCCAGAGGTTGGGTTGGTACAAACTCCATCACGGCGAGGCGGCGGGCGCGGGTGGCGTAGGCAATCTGTTTTCCGTCGGGCGACCAGACGAAATTAAAGCCACTAGCCAGCCTTTGGGGTAAAACCGGGCGCTCGCTAAAAGAACCCGTATAACTTCCCTGTGGAGTATTTTGTTGGGTATCAATGACGTAGATTTCACCGTCGGTTGCCAGCGAATAGTTAGGACTTGAGCTTGCATCGCGCGAGAAAGCAATCAGGTCAAACCCAAGATAGCGTCCGTCTGGCGACCAAGCCGCGCTATTTAATAATTGATAGCTGGGGTCGGGGCGAAAAGCCGAGGTTCTGCGCCCATTCAATTCAAAAACTAGAATCCCTTCGCGTTTATCAAATATCGCCACTTTGTCGTGGCTGGGCGACCAGAATACTTTGTCCGAGGTTATATTGCTGGTTTGAGTTAGCTGGCGGCGATTACCACCTTTATCATCCGAAACCCACAAATTCCCACCTTGTAAAAAGCTGACCTGTGCATTTGCCAGAATAGTTTGGTCGGTAACGCCGGAAGACGCACCAACTCCCTCTGCGATGGGTGCGGCGGCAGCAACCGTAGTAGCTGCGCTGGCGGTTGTTTTAGCTGCACTGGTTGTAACCGGGCCAGCAACAGTAGTGGCAATAGTTGGATTTAACGGCTGAATTGCTGGTATAGTGGTAGTGGGGGCGATGGGTGTATTATAGAACTGTTGCCGTTCCACCGGGGTAGTTGAAATTGGGGCAGTGGGGTCGGAACCACAAGCCGCCAATAACAATAGAAATTGTAGGCTTAATATTAAAAAAGCAATGCCAGTGCGAGTGGCTGGTTTGACTCTGGGTGGTTGTTTCACTAATATTCGTCCTTGCGTTATTAGCTGAAAGCTTAATTTTTAGTTATGTCTATTTGTATTATACTATATACTGTCTATAGGCCAACAGTCAGGGACGATAGGAGAGTTTTATATTTTGTTTTTTAGCTATCAGGTAATTATTACCGTTATTCTGTCGATTAGTTTATTGATACTTATCGGCAATTTTATAACTTTCAAGCCGTTGGGTAGTTATGGGGTAACGCGGAGATTCACCGCAGCGACGGCTCCCCTTGTTTCAGTGCTGGTGCCAGCCCGGAATGAGGCTCGGAACATCGCCAGTTGTTTGCGCTCTTTGTTGCGCCAGGATTATCCTAACTTTGAGGTTATTGTGCTGGATGATGGCAGCGAGGATGCCACCGAAGCGATTGTTGAAAGCCTTGCCCGTGAGGATTTAAGTCGCCGCCTTCGTATCGTTAGTGGGCAGGAGTTACCGCCGGGTTGGTTGGGTAAAAATTTCGCCTGCCATCAGTTATCTTTATATGCCGAGGGTGACTATTTGCTTTTTACCGATGCTGATACGGTGCATGGTATTCGGGCTATTTCTAGCAGTATTGCCGCTCTGGAAGATACAAATTGCGATTTTCTCTCGATTTTCCCCCGCCAAATAACCGAGTCGCTGGCGGAGCGGTTGGCAGTGCCCTTGATGTTGTTGTATGTGGTAGGGTTGTTGCCGACTTGGTTAGTTAGACGTAGCAAGAATGCTGCTTTTAGTGCTGCTAATGGGCAGTATATGTTTTACCGACGAGCCGCTTATGAGGCTATTGGGGGGCACGCGGCGGTGCGGGAGGTAATTCTGGAAGATGTGATTATGGGCCAGCGCGTCAAAAAGGCGGGCTTTAAACAACTCTTGCCTGATGGCACTGATACCGTTTCCTGCCGAATGTATCACAGCAGTCTGGAAGTTTGGAATGGTTTTAGCAAAAATATCTATGCCTTTTTTGGCTTCAAACTTTACTGGATAATTTTATTTCTGATTATTAATATTCTTGTTTTTATTGGGCCGTTTTTTGTGGTATTGGCTGGCTGGATAACCCAACGCCCCGCCAATTTTACCTGGTTATGGCTGCCTTTAGCCCAAATCGTGATGGCCTGGTTGATTCGGTTAGGAATAGCGGTGCGTTTTGGTTTTCGCGGTATGGACATTTTCTTACACCCACTTTCGATAATCTATATGGTGTTTATTGCCATAAATTCAGTACGCTGGCGCAAACGGGGCGTACAATGGAAGGGAAGAATATATCAATGATGGGGGTTAGGGGTCGGGAGTTGGGGGATGGAAAAGAAAGTGTCGAGGGCCGAGTTAAAAGTCAAACGTCGAAAGTCCAAAATCAAGAAATCTTGTTCCCCCATCCGATGTAGGGACACGATGCATCGTGTCGGGGTTTAGGGGGTTAGGTCAACCAGCAACTAATAACCAATAACCAACAACTATTCCCACCGAAAGGGGATTCCAATGGCAGATGAAATAGTTCAAACCGTCCAAACGAAAAATGTAAATACTAAAATTGATGAGGTTACGGTTTATACCAGTCGGGCTTTAATTACGCGGCGGGGTACGGTCACGCTGACCGGAGCGGAAAAAGAGTTGGTGGTAACTGGCATGCCCCTGACTATCCAGACCGAATCGGTACGGGCTGGTGGAATTGGTACGGTGGGGGTGCGGCTGCTAGGGGTGCGTACCGAACATATTTACGCCACCGAGCCAGTAGCGGAGCGGGTAGCCCAACTTACCGAGCAAATCCAACGTTTGGAAGAACAGAAAAAGAATCTACAAAATAGTATTGACGCGCTCTATATGCAACGCCGTTTTGTGGAGAGTTTGGGCGAAAAGTCGGTAGAGCGTTTCTCGTGGGGCTTGGCTCGCAAACAAGTTGGTCTGGATGAAACCCGCGATTTACTTAATTTTTTGGGCGAACAATATAATGACCACGCCGCTACGATTGTTAAACGCGAAAAGGAGCGGGAAGATTTAGACCGCCAGATTCTAGCCTTACGCCAACAGCTTGAGCAAATTCGTACCCCTCGACCCCGCGAAAGTTATAGTATTATCGTGCCAATTGAGGCGGCGGGCGCGGGCGATTTTGAGCTGGAATTATCCTATGTGGTTTTGCGGGCAAGCTGGACACCCCTGTATGATTTGCGGGTTAGCGGGGTGGGTGACAAGGTTAACCTGAGTTATCTGGCGGAGGTGCGTCAGAGTAGTGGTGAGGATTGGCGGGGCGTAACCCTGACTCTTTCTACCGCCAAGCCCGGTTTAGGGACGCTGCCGCCCAAGCTTGACCCCTGGTATATTGATATTTATCGCCCAGCCCCCCCACCCATGCCAATGCAAGCCGCAGGTGGGGCGGTTTTTGCAATGGCAGCTCCTCAAGCACCGATGGCGGAAGCTTCAGAGCGGAGTATGCGGCGAATGGCAAAAATGGACGCTACGATGGAGTCTCTGCCATTAGTAGAAGCTTTAAATGTTAACGCTGAGGTTTCAAGCGAAGGGGGTGTGGTGACTTTCCGACTTGACCGAGATAGTGATATTCCCAGCGACGGTGCCCCTCATAAAACCGTAATTTTTAGTGATGATTACCCCTGCCGCACCGAATTTATCGCCGCTCCTCGACTGGTCAGTTTTGCGTATGTGCAGGCAACCATTACCAACAAAGCAGGTGGTGCAACCCTGCTTCCCGGCTCGGCTAATATCTTCCGTGACAATACTTTTGTCGGTACTACCCAACTGGAAAATGTTGCCCCCGGTCAGGAATTCAAGTTGAACCTGGGGATTGACGAAAGTTTGAAAATCGAGCGGGATTTGGTGGAACGGGAGGTGGACAAGCGGTTTATTGGCAACCAACGCCGCATTACTTATGCCTATCGCCTCAGCATTACCAATTTGCGGGAACAGGAGGTCACTTTACGGCTGACTGAGCAGTTGCCCGTCAGTCGCAATGAGCAGGTCAAGGTTAAGCTGAGTAAGATTATTCCGCAGGTGCAGCCTACCGATATGGGTTTGCTGGAGTGGCTGATGCCCCTGCCGCCCAAAATCAAGCGGGAGTTATATTACCAGTTTACGGTGGAGCATCCTACTGATGTTACCCTGACGGGGTTGAATATCTGATCGGTTGTTGGTCGTCGGTTGTCAGCAGGAAAATTCGTAGGGGCGGTTCGCGAACCGCCCAGACAAAAATATTCATAACGATAAACAGGATAGGCAGGATGTTGTAGGGTAGTTGGTTGAGGGTTTCAAGTCTATGTTAACTGATTTTCAACTAATACGAGGAGATTTAATACTTGGTGAAATGACCTCGTATGACTTTGATTGGCCCTGGATATTTTGTACCTTTAAGCCAACGGCTGATTTTGAAATGTTCAGGCAACTATTTGACTCGGAATTTGAAACCCCCCGCCCAAAAGAAGACCCAGAGGATGCAATACTAAATCTTGGTCTTCATATATTACAAATTGAAGGCCACGAGGTAATAAGAGTAGGTCTTTTACATATTCAAGCTGACAAACTCTGGTTTAGAGAATTGTATTAGGTATAAGTGAAGATAAATTGACCTGACTACTTTCCCTAGTACAATAACCCACTTTACTTTTATTTTGACTTTTAACCAACAACTATAAAAAAGGAAGCTACCAGACAGCCGTGAGGCGCTGGCAGCGAAACCTGAGGGGGTAGGGGAAGAGATATGTGGAGGATGCGGTCAGGAGGAGTTGACCTACCATCCCCCAAAACTATCTGGATTGATTTGCACTTGGATGAAAAATTGCTTCAGAGTGTGAAGTTATTTACTATCGCCTCACAATTAGGATTATAGCGGGCAGTTGTTAAGAGGGGTTTAACGGTTCTTTAAGAGGTTGTTATAATCAGGTTAAACTTTTTCCTTAGCTGTCACTCATCAAGCCTATTTCTTGCAAACGATGGAAATGCACTTTAATAGCCCGTTCAGTAACTTTCTCCAGGTCAAGGCCAAAGGTTGCGCTGGCTTCAGCTTCGTCGTTGACTACCCCCGCCATTAACATCCCAAATTCCATCTGGCGCGACATTAGCCGTTCTTTAACCTCAGTTTCCATCCGTAACACCAGTTTTTTAAGATAGGTTGTACCGAAAGCCACATGGCGGGCCTCGTCCTGCGAAATTTGTTTGAGCATAATTTGTAATAAGGGGTCTTCAATCGCTTTAGCGGCAGTATGGAACACCTCCTGCGCCAACCCCTCGATTAGAATATGTGAACCGACCATTTTTTCCTCGATAGTCGGCATACTCAATATTTTATCTACTAATTCTTGCATATTGGGGTTTGTAGGCTGCACCTCGCCAAGTAACGAGATATAGCGGTAAAAAGATTCGACGTGGCGGGCCTCATCTATAGCCTGAGTAGCCAGGTAGTAACGCGCCTCTATATCCTGTACCAAAGGCAAAAGCTGGCTGGCAATCACCAACGAAGCCTGTTCGCCATACAAAAACTGGCTTAATACCCGCGCTCCCGCCGTTCTTTGTTCCAAACCAAGCTGTGTGCCCAACTCCCAGGGTAAGGAGTCAGCGTCCCACTGCTCCTGTTTGCCGCGCTGGTAGAGTTTCGTTTCCTCTTTCAAGGTGAAATCGTATTTATTGAGAATTATATTGGGGGGATTCATGTTGCTTTCTTTCTAAACATTTTTAGGGCAGGCACGGGGACCTGCCCCTACGATTATTTCCGATTTTGACCTTCGACTTTAGACCTTTGACTTCCTGCCGACAACTAGCAACTAATAACCAACAACTTAAAAAGATGGTTTGAATATTACTTTATCTCGTTCTTTGCCAGTTTCGTCAATTATTCGCATCTGGAGACCTTGCGGGGTGGTTTCAAAAGTAGCAAAGTGGTAATAGTCGCCGCCGTAGCCGCCATAGGGGTATGAGCCACTGGTGCCGATAACAAGCTGATACACCCCGTTCTTGTTGATTTTATTATAGAGATGCTCATGCCCCACCACATAAGCGGTAACTTTGTTATCAACCAATAGCTTCCAGAAAGCGTCGCGCTCTTTGGGATAGACATCCAGGCTGTTGCCAACATGCGGGCCAACCGGAAAAGCCGGGTTATGACTAAAAACGAAGGTGTAGGGCTGACGATTAGCTTTCAGGTCTTTTTCCAGCCAATCCATCTGTACTTTGCCGAACTGATGGGGCTGGGCAGGTAACTCGCTGGCAACACTTACGAAATGCACTGGCCCTAAATCCAGCGAATAAACCTGAGTAACAAACCCATCCGGGCCGTTTTTGGGTAGGGTGTTGGCAAAGGTCTCGACATAAAGCGGGGTTGCGCCCTTGCGATAATTGGTGTCGTGATTGCCGATAGTGGGTAAAAGCTGAACCTTGCCAAGCTGGGCAAAAGCTTCTTTCAAGGCGGCCCATTGTTGCCGGACATAACTATCGTCATCCTCGGCGTTGATAATATCACCGACAATAACGGCGGCCTCCGGGTTATTCTCTTTGGACATATTTAAGAGTTTGTTAAAAATCGGTGGAGGTTTTAACCCAGCCGTCCGAATATCACCGTAGATATTAAAGCGAAATATTGGCGGCACTGGGGTGGCAGTAGGGGCGTTGGTGGTAGCAATGGTACTCGCTGTATTGGCGACCTGAGCGGTAGAAATAGCAGCGGTGGTCGGGGCAGTAGTGAGAACGGTGCTAGTAACGGCTTTGGTGGTGATAGCCTCAGTGGTTGGAACGGCAGTGGGTTGGGGGGTATCGCCACAGGCCACCAACCCACTCAGTGAAACCGCGCTACCTGCCGCTAACCCGGTGGCCTTCCGCAAGAAAGCCCGCCGTGATGAATTATTTTTGGGAGGACTATTTTGATTATCTTCGCTCATTCTTCCTGACTTTCTAAACGGTTGTCGGTTGTCAGTTGACCTAACCCCCTAGCCCCCTTCCCTAAAGCGGAAGGGGGAATTATTCCTTTTATTCTTGCTCCTTGCTTCTTGCTCCTGTATTCTCCCCTTATTATAACCTGAATTGAGGCTGTGGCAAATCAGAGCTGGATTAAGAGAATCTGAATCTGGGTAGAAATGAGCCTGTCACGGTATTGACTTAATACATATGTTCTGATAAAATCTACGATATAGAACTTGCGTTCATAATAATTCATCCCTAATTAGTAAGAACGAACTCACAAAACTGCCAATCACTCTAGTCTAAACCAGCAGTTACAAACCTAAGTCGCTAACGACTAACAACTATTTTTGGCGAATTCAAGTGCAAGGACTGCTCACATGCGCTCGCTTCTCGACCATCAGGCTGACGGAATAGAATATACCCTCCATTCGCATAGTATAGAAGCTAATGTGGTGGGTGGTAACATTTCACCGAGGCTGATTCAATTTCATATCAAGTTGGGGAGCGGGGTAAAATACAGCCGCATTGCCAACCTGTCGGACGAATTGGCGTTGGCTCTGGGAGTGACCAGTTGCCGGATTACCCGCGACGGTCATTTTGTCAAAATTGAGATTCCCCGGCCTGACCCGGTGGCAGTTAAGCTTTTCCCACTAATGCGTACCCTACCCGGCGATTTACCCACTAATGCCCCGATTTTGGGTTTGGATGAGAACGGCGTACCTTTATTGTTGCGGCTTGGTTCGCCGGATATTGCTCATTTGCTGATTTCGGGAACTACCGGGAGTGGCAAAACCGCCTTGGCCCGCAGCATGATTGCCAGTTTAGCCTTGCAGAATCCACCTGAACAGTTGCGGCTATTGTTGATTGACCCTAAAGGGCGCGGTTATCGTAGCTTTAATGGGTTGCCCAATCTAGTGTGCCCGGTCATTACCGACCCCCAGGACGGTCTACATCGACTACGCTGGGCGGTGCGCCATATGGAGCGGCGGGATGAGAGCGGCGTTAGTACCCCCGCCCTGGCAATTTTTATTGACGAGTTAGCCGACCTGATGATGACCAACGGGCGCGAAATGGAAAATTTGGTCACTCGCCTGACCCAGAGAGGTCGGGAAGCAGGGATTCATGTTATCGCCTGTACCCAAAAGCCTGCCGCCAGTGTGATTGGGGGACTTGCCAAGAGCAATTTCCCAACCCGTATTGTTGGCAAGGTGGTTTCGGCGGAGGATGCAAAGGTTGCCAGTGGAGTTGCCGGGAGTGGCGCGGAAAAATTAATGGGTCGGGGTGATTTCCTGCTTTTTAGCGGGAATGAGGTTACTCGGCTGCAAGGGGCTTATATTTCAACTGCCGAGATGGAGCAGACTGTCGCGCATCTGGGTGGGGTGGTTGAGCCTGTTCAGGAACGTAATATTGTGGAAAAGGCTCGGAAAGTAATGCCTCGCCGTCAGGAACAAGTTGAGTACGCTCAGGAAGATTATGAAGATTATCAACCCCAGCCACAAAAGCCCGTTAAGCAAAATCCTCGACCTCGCCCGGAGTCATACGAGATTGGGGCGCGTTATTCGGATTATGGCTATGGCGAAGAAGCGATGGGGATTTCGGAGCGGTTTGAGCGTTACCAGCGCAGTATTATGAATCGTCGGGGTCAACCGCCGGAGCAGCCCGAAGAAGAATATCCTTTTCATAATCCAGCCCGGACTTATCAGGCGCAAGAGCCTGCCAAAATAGTTGAGCCGGAATTTGAGCTTGAGGAGGAGTTTGACGAGCCGGAGGAGCAACCCGCTCCCCGTCCACAACCTCAACCTATTATACGGAAACCGCCTACGCCCATTGAAACAAAAACCAGTCGGTTTGGCGGCAGTAATTTTAATCGGGAAACAGTGGCGCGGCCTGCTCCCAAACCCCAACCCAAGAATCAGCCCTCCACTGAGCGCGACGTGTGGGATGATGAATTTTACCCGGACGAAGAATATGATAATTCGCCGCCCCTACGCCAGATTAATCGCCCTACCTCCCGTCCCGACAAAGGAGGGGTGGTTGCCAGTGATAATGGTAAGAAATTGATACAGGAAATTCAGCAAAGTTTGCAAAATATCAAGCGGCCTAACATTCGGTAGTATGGATTGAAAATGAGCCTGACACAGGAAATAAATGACCAATCTTTTGCCGGGAATCTTGATAAGGTGCGGGAACTAATAGCAACTGATAAGGGTTTAGTGAATGTTTATAGCGATGCGGGCTGGACTCCCTTGCATCTGGCGGCCCACGCTGGTAACAAAGAGATTGCCGATTTTTTACTGGCAAATGGGGCGGATGTACAGGCTTGGTCTAAAAATAGTCTGGCTAATCAACCCATACATGCGGCAGGGGCTGGACAACAAACCGAATTGGTAGCTTTGTTGCTGGAACATGGGGCAGAGATAGACTCGCCCGAACATGGCGGTTTTACCGCGCTCCACCTTGCCGCCGAGAATGGCACTCTGGAAATGGTCAAGGTTTTGCTGACAAAAGGGGCAAATGTCACTCTTAAATCGGATGATGGCAAAACGGCCCTTGATTACGCTCAGGAAAAAGGTTTTACCGAAATCGTGGAGTTGTTAAAATAAGTAGCAGGTATTTTTTTAGCTAAGGAGTAGCACAAATGTCCGAAAATGTGGATATAAACCATAAGAAGCTCGGTATAAATTTGTTTAACTACGTCTGGACACTGCTAGATAAAAGTGACCGCACTCAGGCCGAGATTGACGACATGATTCATTCGGCCCATGCTTCCCGCTACCATTGGGGCAAGGCTGGCACTAAGGTACATTTCGCCAGAGGGGAGTGGCAAATCTCGCGAGTTTACGCCGTAATTGGACGAAGCGAACCAGCTTATTATCACGCCAATCGTTGCTTGCAGATTTGTGAGGCAAACAACATCGCCGATTTTGACCTAGCTTATGCCTACGAAGCACTAGCGAGGGCGGCAGCAGTGGCGGGTGATAAAGAGGAACTGACCGAATATCTAGCAAAGGCTAACGCGGCGGGTGAAAACATTGCCGAAGAAGATGATAAAAAGCTTTTCTACAGTGATATAGTCTCAGTTCCAACTTTGTAGAATAGTACAAAGCACTTTACATAAACAGGAAAGAGTTATAAAATGGCTAAGAAGTATTTCGTAAGTTTGATGGTTGGTTTCGGGGCTACGCTGGGCGTGCTGGTGGCAGTCGCGATGCCGCCGGGAAGTTGGGCGGTAGTAGTGGGAGTGTTATTGGGGTTATTAGCTTGTGTGCCAGTTTTACTGGTAATGTTGGCCTTCCTTAGCCGTAGCAATAACTCTCGCCAACCAGAAGCCGCCCCGCCCCCTCAACCGATAATTATAATGCCGCCGGGCTATGGATTGCCGAATGGAGCTTATGACGGGCAGGGTTACTATCTGCCAGCTCAGGAAGCTTACGGCTATCCCTATCAGCCCGCCGAGCTAACCGGGGGAAACCGCAAGCGTGACCGCCGGATACAGGAACAACAGCAACAACGCCCTTTGCCTAGCCGCCGTCGGGGTCAGCAACAGCAACAAGAGGGCTACTATTATGGGGCTGCACCGGAATATTACGCAGAACCAGAACAACAATATTACGATGTGCCAGCAGCCCGCTCACAGGACTATGATGCCTACTATGGGCAAACGGCACCGCAACAGGCTACCGATTACGGTTATTACCCGGAAGAATATTATCCGGTCAATAACAAGAAACGTCGTCGTCAGCAAGATAATGGGGTGGTTGAGGCAGAGTTCCGCACATTGGGGAACGAATAATTTTGGGTGGATATATTTTGAATTTTGGAGGGTAAACAGATGTTTTTTGTATGGTATGATGACAATCCCAAGAAGTCGGTAAATGCCAAGATTGACGAGGCGATACTGCGCTACAAACAAAAATATGGCACAGTCCCCAACCTTTGTATGGTGAGTGAAAAAACTCAAACTACCGAGGTTGATGGGGTAGCTACTACGCTTGGTATTAAGGTTCGCACCGCCAAGACCGTAGCTCAGAACTATTTCTGGATTGGTCGCGAGGCTTAATCCACGTTGGGCCTGTAAGTTTTTAGGGCGACAACTTTGTTGCCCTTTTTTTATTCCCCCATAATTTGAACAGCAATATCCCGTTGGCGAGGGCGATTATCGAAATCTACCACCACAATTTGTTGCCATGTGCCAAGAGTCAGGAAACTATCATTAAAGGGAATGGTGAGAGAGGGGCCAAGCAGGGAGGCTCTTACGTGGGAGTGTCCGTTTCCGTCGTGCCAACGTTCTTCGTGTTTGTAAGGGGTGTTGGCGGGGGCAATTTTTTCGCAAACGTTTTGGAAATCCTCGACTAGCCCCGCTTCAAATTCCATAGTGGTGAGGGCGGCGGTTGAGCCCTGAATAAAAAGGGTTACGATGCCATTTTTTAAACCAGCTTCGGCGATAAGTTCCTGCACCTGTCGCGTTATATCCAAAATATCGCTATCGCCTTTGGTTTGAACCCGAATGGTTTTACCTGCAATATGAAAACCAACCCCCCGCCAGGAGTTTGCTCCTTTCCAGGGACTGTCTGGTTGCCACTTATTCATTTTTATCGCCCTCAAATCTCCTGAATAAAATCCACACTTAACTCAACGAGTAGACCTTGACCTGCGGACTGGAATATCGGCCAACAGGCGGTCATGGCGGTCTCCCCAGGTTATTTCCATTGCCTCGCGGTCAATATCAAAGTGACGACTAATCACATCAATAATTTCCTCTTTGATAGCTTCCAACTGTTCGGGCGTGATTTTCACCCGGTCGGAAACCAGGGCAATTTGAAGACGCTCTTTTGCTACTGCCGAGCTTTTTCCATTTTTATTATTATTTTTGCCGAAAAAGCTGTCGAGTAGACCCATAGTGTATCCTCCCGGAAATAATCTGCAAAGACAGTGGCTTCTACCTGCGGCCTAGCCAAGCCGGGTGAGCCACAACTGTTAACACCTCAACGAATAACAGGAAAACCTAAGTGAAATGCTAAGACTTATCGCCGTTCTACCCCGAAAAGTCTTGCGAACCAACCTGCTCTGGCTGGTTCTTCTAGCGATAAAAAAGGAACGTTTTCGCCCAGCAAACGCCGCGCAATGTTCTGGTAAGCTTGTCCGGCGCGGGCATTGCGGTTAAAGACCACTGCCTCGCCCCGGTTGGTTGAAATTACTACTGACTCATCTTCTGGCACAACCCCGATTACGCCCACCGCTAAAATCTCAACCACATCCGCCACGCTCATCATGTCCCCACGCTTGACCATCGCTGGTTTAATGCGGTTGATAATTAGCTGGGGGGTCGGTAGCTCGGCGGCCTCCACTAGGCCAATAATTCGGTCAGCGTCGCGCACCGCCGAAACTTCGGGTACTGTCACTAGCAAAACCTGATTTGCTCCGGCTATCGCATTCCGAAAGCCTTGCTCGATGCCTGCCGGACTATCAATTATTACAAAGTCAAAATCCTGAGCAAGTTGCTGGGATAAATCGGTCATTTGCTCCGGGTTGACCGCATTCTTGTCGCGGGTTTGGGCGGCGGGCAACAGGCTTAACTCTGGGAAACGTTTATCGCGGATTAAAGCTTGTTTCAGGCGGGCGCGGCCTTCAATCACATCTACCAAATCATAAACAATCCGATTTTCCAGCCCAAGCACTACATCCAGATTTCGTAAGCCAATATCCGCGTCTACTACCGCTACTTTCTTTCCCAACGCTGCCAGCGCAGTCCCTAAGTTCGCGGTGGTGGTGGTTTTACCTACCCCACCCTTGCCGCTGGTAATCGTTATGACCTTTCCCGGCATCCAATACCCCTTCGATAAACAGTTATGAATTTTGAATTAAAACTTCTTGGGACTCCAGGGCTCAACTACAATTGTCCCGTTACGGACAAGGGCAACTTCCGGCCCGTTATAGCGCGGGGCAACTTCGGGAGCGCGGGCCACTACCTCACCTATTCGTAAGATTGAAGGGGTGAGTTGCAGGGCGCAGACTGTCGCTGATAGCGCGGTTTGCTTATCAACAGCCCCCGCTTCTAATACTCCCCGCACCACTCCCCAAACCACAATATTACCGCCTGCTACTATCTTTGCTCCCGGATTTAAGTCGCCCAACAAACAAACATCCCCGTGATGGCGGATTTCCTGCCCACTTCTTAGAGTTCGCCGCACAAACAGAGCCTCGGCAGAGTCAAAAGGCATTCCAATACTATCTCTTTCGGTGGAAACAGGCGGGCGGGTATTTTGAACAGAGGGGAGTTTAAATTCAACTCCAAGTTGACGGGCCGCGCTCCGAGTGTTGTTAGAGCCGCTAATGACGCGCTCCAGTTCCATCCCATGCAGACCAAGCAACCCCTGTATCTGTTCTAATTCATGGCTGTCAATTTCGCGCTTGCCCAGGTCTATAGAGGTGTGAGCGTGCTGAAAAAACTTTTCGGATTGGCGGAGGCGTTCCCCCAGGTCGTGAATTAAAAGTTGAAAAGGAAATTGATCTTGCTCGTCCCGTAATCGAATCAGAAGTCCGGTTGGGCTTCCTTTAATGGTAACACCTTCGCTCTTTTTGCTACTTTCGAGGGCCATGCCAATAGCCTCTGTTCGGTTAGGGTCGTCCCTGACGAACAAACTTTTAGTTAAGTTGGATAGTTTCGGATTAAAAACTTCTCATTGGCTAAATTATACCACTTTTAGCCTCAATTAAGCGATACCCTTATCGCCGACTTTTTAGTTTCAATTAAGCCTTTTTGGTGATGGTCGGTTGGTCTATGCCCGTTTCTTTCGGGAAAAGAGCTTGCAATATTTTCTTGGCGGCTGGCACGGCGTAAGTTGAGCCCTCAATCACACTTTGTTCGGTAGTAATCAGGGTAGTTACAACATATTTGGGTTTATCGTAGGGCGCAAAGCAGGTAAACCAGGCCAGCGTCGGGAATTGCAGGTTGCCGTCCGCGTCTTTACCGATTGGTTCGCCAAACTCCGCTGTACCAGTTTTCCCGGCTACTGCCAAACTGCCCATCTGATTAGCCAGAGTTTTGTCGGCGGTACCACCGGGGAGGGCTACTTTTCGCATGCCGCGCTTAACCGTTGCAATATGTTCGGGTCTAACATCAATCAGCCCGGCAATTACCCGCTCGTCTGGCACAATCGTTTTACCATCGGCATCTACCACTTTTTTAACAACACGGGGTTTAAGTAAAGTGCCGCCGTTAGCAATAGCGGTAGTCATATTGGCAATATGCAGGGGGGTCATCAGGGTATCACCCTGCCCGATGGCGGTAGTGAAAGTTGTACCTACCGACCAGGCATCACCCGGATGGTATTCCGGGTACATCTCAGGCGTTTGCAGCAATCCGCGATATTCACTCGGCAGTTCTATCCCGGTACGCTTGCCTACCCCAAACATATCCATATATTTTATCAGGTTATTAATGCCCATTCCCCGGAAATAAAAGGGGGCGGGTGAGTTTGTAGCAGTATAGTAGGCTAACCTGCGGTTAAGAAGCGGGTCTGTGTCATCCTTTTGGGCGGTGTTATAGAAGAAAATATCACAGGATTGCTGGATTGCTCCCTCGACGTTTTGAGTACCATGTGTACCCCAACACTTGAACGGTTTGCGGTTAACTCCATTTCCTTCCAGAGTTGGCACAAAAATATAATGGTTACAATCAAAAGTGGTGCGAGTATTCAGGAAGCCTTCGTTAAGACCCGCCAGAGCCGTAATAAGTTTGAAGGTTGAACCAGGAGCATAGACCCCGGTAATGGCCCGGTTAATTAGAGGATTGCGCTTATCGTCCAGCAGGTTTTGTAGCTCTTTTTCCTGGTCGGGGGTGCGCCCGGTGCGGAACAGGTTGTTATTGTAGGATGGGACAGAGACCATCGCGTAAACCTCACCCGTCTCCACGTCCATCACTACGCCCGCCGCCGTCAGGTTGCTTGCCTGTTTCTGGGCACGGGCACTCTCGATTTCAGTTAATAATGCATTGGTAACAACTTCCTGTAATTTGGTATCCAGGGTTAGCTGGATAGTATGCCCAACGGTGGGTTTTCGCTCGCTACCTGGAACAGTATCCACAATGTTTCCGGCATTATCTACCCGCACGGTACGCCCACCCTTGCGCCCTCTTAGAAACTCCTCCATCGAGGCTTCGATGCCCTGCCGCCCAACCTGGTCGTCAATATCGTAAGGATTGGGTGGGCGTACCGTCGCGTCGGCTGAAACCCCGGCAATTTCGTTGGATTTTTTGTTATAACTTTCCAGTTCGCTATTATCGCTAAATATGCCGGTATAGCCCAAAATATGGGCCAGCAACTCTGGCTTTTCGTACTGGCGGGTATAACCCGGCACTATCGCTATCCCCGGTAAATCCAGCCGCTTTTCGTCCAGAATATTAGCGTCTTCCCGGCTAACGTTGGGCCATACCACCACAGGCTCAAAATCGGCGGTTCTAAACTCGGCTTCCAGCACAATTCGTTCGGCCTGACTCAGGAAATACAGCCCCGGTAGCTCCCGGATTGACATTAGCTGGTCAACCTCGCTCAGGGGGATTTTTCCCTTCAGCACCAACAAACTGGTATCGAGCTTTTGGGCTTTACGCAGATAAAGTTTTTTATCTATATCCTGAGCTGAGACGTTAATATATTTCTCGATAGTGTTAAGTACCTGATTTTTGTCGGGGTTTGCCAGTAACTCGGATGGAATGCACGCCACCGAGTAGGTCATACCCAGGAAGCGGGCTAAGTTATCATAAACTGCCTGCCGCGCTTTGCTTTTGGTGGCTTTGTCGCGAGCTGGCAAATTAGCCCGGATAATAGCCACTGAATAGTTGGCGATATTGGAAACCAGAGGGGTTTGGTTACGGTCATAAATAAGGCCACGTGGTGATTTTACCGTAAGGTCACGGGTTAAAACTTTTTGGGCTTGTTGACGTTCAGCCGGTGGTCTGTTAATCTGTAAATCCCACATTCGCCAGCCTAGAATAGTAAAGCCGCCCACGATGGTAACTCGAAGGAAGTTAAGACGGCTGACGTTACGGGCTTTGCCCGATTTGGCCTCAGTCCGTCGTTCCTCCTCATATTCGTTATCTTTGGCTAACTTCTCTTCGTCAAGGTTGAGAACCATGCTTGTATTATTCTCGTGACATCCCGATTTTACTTAACCAACGGATTATAACAAACATTGCTAACATCAAGGCCGCGTCAATAATTGCTACTGGTAATACTATCTGGGTAATATTTTGAATCTGAAGGTTATTATACCCCAGAACTCGCCCGCCTAGCAACAGCAGGACTCGGTAGCCTAATGCGGCTGCCAGGGTTATCGGTACGCTGCGTAGTACCCCCAGCCGAAAATTCTCCCGGTTAATCAGGGTTAGCGGTAAGGCTACTATAATAAATAACAAGGCATTAAAGCCTAACGGATACAGACTTGCCCCTAGTACATCCAGGGCCAGCCCCGCAAAAAAGGCCAGGGTCAGACTCCAGTTCCATTCTAGCATCAACGACCAGGCCACCACCAACAACAAAACCAAATCAGGAATAAACAGCCCCACCCCCAGCAACACTCCCGGCAAAAACTGAGCCTGTAATAAGGCAAAAACTACTATTAGAATTGTGGCAACATAAGGATTAACGGTAAACTCCCCTTGAACGGTTATCGGTTGTCAGTCGTCGGTTGTCGGTAGAAAGTAACGAGTTAAAGGTTTTTGTATGAGCAGGTTCTGTCCTGCGATAATTATCGGCTGATGGAGTAACCTTCTACAAATTCGGGTATCGGCTGACGGAGCAGCCTCCTACAATATAATTCTTAATATCCTGTTTATCCTGTCCATCCTTGTTAATATTTTTCGACAACTGACAACCGATAACCGACAACCGCTCATGAATCGTTGGTTGCCAGCACGATTTGAACCCGTTGCAAGCGTTCGAGGTCGGAGGCAGGGTTAAGCTCGGCCTGTTTGTCTGGTTCACCGGGTGGGGCGTTTACTTTGGAAACCAGCCCGACCAGCACATTTGCCGGGAAAGTGCCGCCTTTACCATCAGTGAAAATAAAATCCCCCACCTGAATATCCGCGTCGTTCTGAATGCGGAAAATGGTTATACGCCCGCCCACTTGCCATTGCCCGATAGCAGTACCATCCGCCCCTTTGCTGATGCCGATTTGCTTGCCATCCTGCCCAAAACGCTTGTTCATTACATTCGCCGCCATATTGGTGTCCGTCACCAGCAAAATTGTCGAGCGTTTGGCCGTTACTTTAGCGATACGTCCCACTAGAAAGCCCGATGAGTCCAGCACTATCATCCCGACCTTAACGTTATCGTCTGACCCTCGATTAACCTCAATCGCCTGATTCAAACTGGTAACGTCCCGGTTAACCACGTCCCCACTAATAGTTTGGAAACGGCGATTGTCAAGATTACGCTTAAAAGCCAGCTCTTTTTCCAATTCAAAAAGCTGGCTGGCAATATCGGCAGAACGGGCTTGCTGTTCCTGAATATTTTGTAGCTGGTCGCGCAAAAGCCGATTTTCACTTTTTAGTTTGTCGAGATTATCAAGGAAAACGGTTAGTTCAGAGAGGTTGCGGCCCAGGTTATAGGTAGATCGTTCGACTGGCTCGGTAAAAGCACCCAGCACTTGTTGTACTGGGCGCAATGTATTAGCCCGATCCAAAAAAATAATTATTACCGCAAGGACTAGCAGGAAAGTAAAGAGAAATAAGCGGGTTTGTAGGTCGCCCTGTATTCTACGAAACATTCTTTACAACCAAAATGGCTAACGCGAGGGTTTCAAGCGGCGACCTTCTTGGCTGGCGGCAATAATCCGCCGATACTTCTCGTCTTCCAGGCTTTCCACCATAATACCAGTGCCGCGCACCACACAGGTTAGCGGGTCATCCGCCACGTAAACGGGCATCCTGGTCTCCATATGAATCCGCTTATCCAGACCAAGCAGCAAAGCTCCACCCCCGGCCAGGGTAATCCCGCGTTCCATAATATCGGCGACCAGTTCTGGCGGGGTCTCTTCAATCGCCAGTTTAACGGTTTCGACGATGCTGTTTACCGGGCCACTAATAGCTTCACGCATTTCAACGCTGCTAAGTTCCACCGCTTTAGGTAATCCAGTCAACACATCGCGTCCGCGCAAGGTGTAGCGTAGTTCCTGTTCCAGAGGGAAGGCACTTCCAGCAGCAATTTTAGCGGCTTCGGCAGTACGTTCGCCAATAACCAGGTTGTGTTCCCGGCGGGCGTACTGGATAATGGCTTCGTCTATCTCGTCTCCGGCAGTACGTAAGGAGTGATTAATCACGATACCCCCCAACGAAATTACCGCCACTTCGGTAGTACCACCGCCGATGTCCACAATCATGCTGCCAATGGGTTCGTTTACGGGTAAACCTGCCCCGATTGCTGCCGCCATTGGTTCTTCTACCACATAAGCTTCCCGCGCTCCGGCATTTAGTGAGGCTTCGCGGGCGGCTCTTTTTTCCACTTCGGTTACACCACTGGGAATACCAACAATGATTCGGGGATGGGGGCCGATCACGGTTTGAGTGTGTACCTTGCGGATGAACTCATGGAGCATGCGTTCGGTCACATCAAAGTCAGAAATAACCCCATCGCGCATCGGGCGGACAGCAATAATGCTGGCGGGGGTTTTACCGGCCATTGCTTTTGCATCTGCCCCTACCGCTTTAACTTCGCGAGTCTTTCTATCTATTGCCACGTAGCTAGGTTCAGAGATTACGATCCCCTTGCCCCGTACATGTACCAGCGTATTGGCAGTACCCAGGTCAATACCCAGGTCTCGACTGAATAGTCCGAACAATAAGTTCGGCAATTTCCACATTAAAGCGTTCTCCCCAAGAACAGCTATCTTTTCCAGTTAGCTAATCTTGTAAATCAATTTACTACAGTTCTTTAGTTCTTTGAGCCAATTGGATATTAAAGAGGAAGATAAGTAATAAAAAGTAGAACTGATTTACTCTTCCTAAAAACCCTCCATATCCGTTATCCGGCTCAAGGGGATTATAACACAATTGCTAAATGTGACAAGTTTGATTGGGGATGGGGGTTAGCGGCTGGGAAATACAGTAATAGAGGAAGGATTTAACTCCCTCTCCCTTTCTAAGGGAGAGAGCTAGGGTGAGGGTTTGCTTTTCTCCTATAACCCATTTTTTTTCTTAATCTTCTTTATCGCCATTGCTGCTAACTCCCCTACAGTTTTATTAGACCACTTATACTGTCTACTAATATCCTGACATAAAGCTTCCAGGGTTAGCAAAGCTCTGACATCACCAATAATGCCGAATGTCTCGGCAGCATAGGAACGCACCTGACTATCTTCATCCTTGAGAGTAGTAATGAGAGACTGAACGGCTGGTTCACCAATTCTGCCCAGAGCCTGGGCAGCCTTATCTTTTGTATTGCTATTTTTATCTTTGAGAGCCAGAATGAGGGGTTCAACCGCTCTAGTTTCACCAATTTTGCCCAGAGCTTCAGCAGTTTGGAAGCGTACAGCACTATTTTCATCCTTTAGGGCCAGAATGAGGGGTTCAACCGCTCTAGTTTCACCAATTTCGCCCAGAGCTCTAGCAGCAAGAGCACGTGTAGATTCATCTTTATCCTTGAGAGCTATAAGAAGAGGTTCAACTGCTCGATCATCACCAATATTACCCAGAGCATAAGCAGCCCAACTGCTCACCCAACCATCTTCATCCTTTTCATCTTTGAGAGCCAGGATAAGAGGTTCAATGGCTCTGGCATCGCCAATTTTACCCAAAACATGGGCAGCATTGCCGCGCACCTCAACATCTGGGTCTTGCAACCATATTATTAACCTCTCAACCAAACTGCTATCCAATCCAGCCAAAAGCGGCCAAACCTCGCCGAATGAAGAATTCAAAACATATTGAACGAGTTTTAGGTCAAGTTTAATGAGTTTTAGGTCAAGTTGGGATTTAATACAATAGGCGCAGAAATATTCTTGCAAAAGCTGGTGGCGGAACTGCACCCTTCCGCCCGACTCGCTGATTAAATATACCCCTTCCGCCCGGTCTAACAACTCTTTGGCATTATTTTGCTCAACAGCCCCAACTTCTGGCTCTTGTTTAGCATCTTCATCTCTAACCTCAAATAGCCAACCACCCTCATCCTTTATTTCCACCCCTACCTTACTTGCATAGGTCATATTAAAAGCTAGAAGTGACAACCTTTCTTTTAATTCGGTGGCCTGTGCCGAGGGTAATTTTTCCAAGGCGGCTTCTACTGAGTATTGGAGGGCCAGGGCTGGGCTGTCGGGCAGGTTTTTATATTCATAAAAATAAGCTAATACATGCAAAAGGTAGAATGGTTGCTCTGCCATTTCCTGCAACTTTTCTTGTCGGGTCTTTTGGTCAGGCTGAAGAAGGACTTCTTCATACCTTTTTTCGCGCTTTTTCTGGTAAAGTTCCTGGATAAAGCCTGATTTTAAGCTATCATCGCTCAGGAAGAAGGCGGCGGCAATTCTCTCGACTTGCTCCCGTTCCAGAGGTAAAACGTGTAAGTCATGCCAATTGGTAGCCTCGTCAAAATCCTTCACCCGGCAACTCAGTAGACAGGCCAGGTTTTTAATCTGGCATAATTCCTTAATTTGTAAAACCCGTGCATCTGTTATTTGGCTGGTCTTTTGGTCGCGCTCAATCCCGCCCGGTAGCTCGTTCAGGCCATCCAACAACAATAAAGCCTTCCCCCCTTTGAGCAGATTGGGCAACCTTTCGGCTAGTTCCGCTCCCCCGGCCTCGGTTAGCTGTTTGGTCAGGAATTGTTCTAGGGACAGGCTCTTGTCCCAGGCATTAAGGGCGGCAAAAATGGGTGTTTTGTCGCGTAATTTTTCGGGAAGTTTCTCAGGTTCTAACCAGCGTAGGGCCAGTTGGCGCAGGGTGGTGGATTTGCCCGCCCCAGGACTGCCCAGCAATACCACCCGACTATTTTTGATTAGAAATTCTTCCACGCTGATTTTTTCAGCCTTTGGGTCAGGCGAAGGGGCGTAGTGGGGCTGTATTTGTTGCTCGGCGCGGTAGCGGGCCAATAAATTTTGCTGATAGGTGGGCTTGGTTCTGGTAGGGTTCGCCGGGCCGGGCTGATAACCCAAGTCAACCGCTTCGGTCAGGGGTAAATCCTTGTCAAAACGTACTTTCAGGGCGCGGAGGTAGTCTTGCACCGGGCCGGAGATGGGCGCGCCCGATAATTCCTCTATTTTCTTTTGGGCTTGTTCAATGCCAATTACGATATGCGGTGGGACATTAATCCCACCGTAAGCGGCTAATTGCTCCTCAAGGATAGCCAGACGGCGTTTGGTGAATTCCAATTGTTGCTGAATAGAATCGTGTTCTGACATTGGCAACCTGCGATTATATAACGAAATTTCCTCTGGCTTTATCATAGCAAAGGCTGGAAAAAATGCAAAACTGTTGTCGTTGACCTAACCCTTACTCCCGGATACGATGCATTGTGTCCCTACAGTGGAAGGGGTAACACAAAACGAATTGCTTTTATTTCTCGGCGTTCTTGGCGGTTAATATTCTTTACGCTTGTTCCTTGCTTCTTTCCCTTGCATCTTTAGGTCGGATAAGCTAAACTTAGCTTAGAATCTGATTATGTAATCTTAAATGTCAAACTTTATTCCCCAAAAAGTGTTACCAGGAGAGGGCCTTCTTTATGACCGCCGAGGGCACTGATTCTCAGGATATTTACAAAAAACTAGACCAATATATTACCACTAACTTACGGCGATTTATTTCAGAGCTTGGAACTTTGTGCGCCCGCCCCGGTGGCCTTATCCCCAGCAAACGGGATAAAACCGGGCTAGTAGAACCTACCCGTCTAATAACCGAAATGTTCAAAGAGCGCGGGTTGCGGGTAGAAAACTGGACAAGTGGTAATCGCCTGACCCTGTTCGCCCGCACTGACCAACGCCCTTCCAGCCCAACGGTACTTTCCTATAATAGTATGATTTTGCAAAGCGCGGCCCAGGCGGACGAGTGGAGC
>Ga0209511_1000701_pt1 | contig 32257 bp, 28 predicted proteins | sample SSSSmetaG_FD_184141 | JGI IMG/M metagenome (GOLD analysis project Ga0209511, IMG submission 184141) | Glacier valley bacterial and archeal communities from Borup Fiord, Nunavut, Canada, to study Microbial Dark Matter (Phase II) - ​SSSS... | ecosystem: Environmental > Aquatic > Freshwater > Ice >... | reverse complement strand
TCCTATGGTAGGGATTTAATAATAAAATAGACTCGCAACTTTATCAAGCCAAATTTATTTGTTTGCTAATTGTTGCATAATTTCATCCAGCGAAAGGCAATGGGAACGCCAGCTATATTTTTCGACCACCCGGGTGCGGGCGGACTGGCCCATTTGTTGGCGAAGGGCGGTGGCGGCAGGGTCAGGCGATAATAATTCTAACAGGGCGCGGCACAGGTCGGCGGAGTCAGCCTCGCGGAAAAGCACCCCTTCCTGCTGGGGGCGAATAATTTCGTTGAGCGGGCGAAAATCCGGCACGATAGACGGCAAACCCAACGCCATATACTCGAAAATTTTCAGGGGCGACCAGTAAAACCCGGCCTCCCGCAAGGGCACGTGTTTGGAAGTATCGAAAGGTGCAACCCCACAGTCTGCCAGGGATAGATAAAGCGGCATTCGCTGGTATGTAACAGGCCCGGTCAGGATAATGCGCTTTTCTAACCCAGCCACTTTAATTTGCTCCTTGATTGGCTGATAGAGTGGCCCACCGCCGATAAGTAGAAAATAGAGGTTATCATCCTGGGGAATCGCCAGTTTAGCCGCAGCCACTAATGTTTCGATGCCGTGCCAATGTCGGAAACTCCCGGCAAAAGCAGCCACCCGCGCCCCCTCTGGCAAACCTGATTCGGCCCGTAGCTTTTTGGCCTCGGCTGGCTGGATTTTAGCCGGGTCGAACAACTCAACATTCGCTCCCCAGGGTAATTCCACGATTTTGTGGCGGGGAATAGAGAAAGGCACGGTAGTATGCAGGGGTGTAACAATCCGGCTGGCCCAATCACACTGCTTTTCCGTCCACCACTTGAGGCGATTCAGAAGTAAAAAGCGGTCTATTTTGCGCTTGGGGCTGGAAAGTGGGTCAAGCATCAGTGCGTTTACTTCTAGAATAGACCGAAGCTGATGGCGATGGGCGTAAAGCATTCCCCCACCCGCAAAGTTATAATAACGCTCCATTATTAAATCCGGGCTAAGTTGGTCAGCTAATTTTTTAATCTGGGGATAAGTCGCCAACACCGTAAACTTGGGCCAGCAGTGGCGATAGAACTCGATTTTGCCCGCGTTTTCAACCGGGAGGGTGAGGCGGGCAGGTTCGCGGCGGTTGGGGCGGGCGCAGACCACATGCAGTTCATGACCCAACAGCGTCAGTTCACGCGCAACCTCCACCACATGGGTTGCGCCGCCGTGACTGCCGGGAGCGACCACCGCGCTGGCAACATAGAGTATTTTCATGAATTATTTATTGGCGGGCAGAGCCACTTTGCGAATGACAATAAAATATGGCCCAGTGCGTAGCCTCCCAAATAATATTATGTCAAGTCGCATAAGCCAGGTGAAAATTCTGAGGGCTACGAGATACAGCCCGCCCCGCTTTTTGGCTAAATTCCGCTTGAGGGTTTTGCGGATAGCCAGGTCAATTGTGGCGTTTTCCTCGGCCTCGCTGGCAACCTTTTCAGCCTCGCGCTCTACCAGACTGCGGTTTTCGGCCTGGGCGTTTAGCTGGGTGCGCGACCCACCCCCATCCGCCCAATCGGTAGTCAGCCCGGTAGTACCCGAACTCAGGCGCGATTTAACGTTATCACCAGACTTTTGACGTTGCTGGGCCTGACGCGCCAACCGCCGCCGCACCCGCTCGCGCATAAAATATTCCCCGGCCTTGACGATAATATTATCCACCAACCCCTGGAAAACCCCGTTCCAGAAAACTTTTTTCTCCAAATGAAAACCGCCGACCCGGATAGCCGCTTCCAACTCCTCAAAAGTACGGATAGCCTTGATATGGTCACTTTTGCGTAACTCGTCCCGTTTGAAATCAAAAACGCCGCGTTTGGTAAAGAAGTTGGCGATCTTGCGCTCCAGTTTGATAATCGGACTTAGCCGCCCCATTTCGCGAGTATTAGAGAAAATAAAAACCAGCCCATCCTTTTTTGTTACGCGGTTAAGCTCGGCAAAAAAAGGGGCAATCCCATCTAGCGGCAGGTGTTCCAGCAAATCAATGCTGAAAAGCTTATCGAAAGAACCGGACGCGAAGGGCAACAACCGCCCATCGCCCCGCACCAACGCCACCTCGTTCAAAGCTTCTTCGGCAAAGAGCGGGGCGGCATCCACCCCCACCACTGTGCCAAAAAGCTGACGATTCCAGAAACAGAATCTACCATTGCCACAGCCTACCTCCAGCGCGAGGTCGTTTGGACCGGGTTTGAGCAACTTGCGTAGTAAATCGTTGCGAACCGCCGCCCCTAGCAAGGGCAAGCTGATATGCTCGTAGTCAATCTCGTGTTCAAATTCTTCTTCCAGATAGCGGGTATTTTGCTCAAAAACATCACGGGGCAGCAGGTCTAAATAGCCTCGCCGGGGTAACAAATTCACATCGTCCAACGGAATAGGGGTCTGTTCGTCATCATCCAGGGTTGGGGAGCTCGCGAACGAGTCGTAAGCTGTGCCACAATTCTGGCAAACATAATTATTGCCCTGCAAGGCTATTCGCCCTAACTCCGAATTATCTCCCCGCCCCTCCGCCAGAGCCTTAGCGATACAACGGGGGCAACGCACCAGATCCAACAATTTAGCATCTATCAAGGTCAAAATCCAATCTGCGAAGTTAATGTAATAAAATAATAAGTTTTCAGAGCCTATGATAACGCCCGTGATGGTCTGGAGTCAATTTAGTTTAAGTTTTTCCTCCACAATAAACTCGAATTGGGCGGCAAATTGAGGCCAGCGTTGATCAAACCAGCCATCCGCTATCCCCAATTTGTTCAGTTCTTGCCAGAGGGTCTTGTCGGTGGGCGTGGCGGCAAGTTTTTGCAAAAGGGCTACTTGCGCCTTAGACTCGGCAGTATCGCCAATCGCCCCGATGTCGGCTAACTGCTCAATTGCTGTGACGATGGTGGTCGCCACAGTTGGTTTATATTCCAGACCAGCAATAAACAGCGGTAGAATTTCCCGCCAACCTAGCTGCTCATCCAGCCAGAAACTATGCCACGCCAAATCCAGAGCCCAGTTACTCCACTTTACATCCCGAATACGAGTGGGCAAGTTGGTGAAATTCTGACCCCAATCGCGCAGGCGCTCCCACAGAAAATCTATCGCCCGATTATTAACCCGCGCCAAGCCATTTTCTTCCTGTCGTTGGGCAGGTTCTAGCAGCCAGCTTCGCAGGGGGCCACTAACCAACGGATGCAAGGCCATTGGCTGACCAGGCTCAAACAAAAACGAATAGCGGCTTTGCATTAACAAAATAATTTCGTCGCTGGAGAGCATATCCTGGCGAAGGTCAAGGATTGCTGCTAACAAACCCTTTTCCGGGCGACGCAAGCTGGCTAAAGTATATAATTTCAGGCGGTCAGGGTGTCCAGGCCCTAGCGGTTCTGTCAGAAACAGCTTGAGCAACCCCGAAACTTTATCCTTTTCAGGCTCCGGCAAATCCTCCACCGTCAGGCCCGAATGTAACAAAAAAGCGGCCAGGCGGGTGGTGAGCGGCAACCCCCCCGTTACTTTTTGCAACCAAGCAATTTTATCAGGCGAACGATACTCCGGGATTTCCAGTTCAAGCCCGCTATCCTCCTGATAACGGGTAAATTCGACCTGCAAACAGCGTAACAATTCATCCTCACTGAAAGGTTTCAGTTCAAAGTTTAGATAGTGGCCCTCGGCGGTATCAAAGTTGGGGGGTAGGTCAGTGCCAATGATAATCCAGCTAACTTGCCCCCCACTTTCTTCCAGCATTGTACCCACCACTTCGTTTAGCGCGGCACTACCCACAAAATTATCCAGAATAAATACCAAAGGTTTTTCCTGAGCCACCTGCCGCATTCCCCGCCCTAATGCTCGCCCGCGAAATTCCCAGACTGCCGTTAGTTCGGCTCCACTTACGGTTTTGGCTAACTGGCGGGTCTGCTCCACCGCCGCCCGATATTCTTCAAATTGGCCCTCAAAATCATCGCGGATAAAATGAGTATTGAACATATCTAGAGCGACCTCGGCGGGAATCGGGAGATGAGTATTTAGGCCCGCCACCCGTTGGTCGCGCCCCATCGCTTCTTGCCATTCCAGCCGACTGACCCGAAATTTCCCCTTAAACTCGCGCTCTTTCAGGGCAATTTGACGTAGTTGCAAGGCCAGTCGGGTTTTGCCGCTACCAGCTTCACCATTTATTACCATAACCCGACTTTGAATTTCAGGTTGTTTTTCGTTCTTATTTTTAGGCCGAGGGCTACCCATCAGGGAGCCAAAAAAGCCTTTGCGAGCCACCGCATATTCCCGCAGTAGCAGCCGAAACTTCTCCCTTTCCTCCTCTCGACCAATAAACCCGCCATTGTCACCCTCTAGCAGGTTTTCCTCGTTTGTATAGTTAGAGGACATTATTCGTTCCTTTCAGGAAGTTTTTTGGTTAATAGTATTATTCTCCTATTTCCGCCGCACCAAATCTGCAAACATTATAACCCGTAAAGTGGTATAGTAGAGTGGTATTTAGGATGGTAAACAACAAAGGAGGAATATATGAAGCGAATAGCTTTTTGTTTTTTGCTAATAGTAAGTCTAGTGTTAGGGGCTTGTGGTGAGAGTAATCCCCCTGCTGCTCAGGCAACCCCCACCAGCGCGGCTGCCAGCACGACGGCTGCCACTACTACCACTACCGCAGTTGTTATTAAGGCAACCCAGGCTCAGATTTTGTCTCAAATTGATACTGGCATACCGCTTTATCCGGCGGCCAACCAAATCAACCTCGGCGCAAATTTTGAGAAAACTATTGGGCAACCTCTGGTAAAAGCTCTGGGCGGCAATACGGCAAAAATCAAATATCGGGTGTATGCTACTAATAAAGCACCAGCCTGGGTACTTCAATATTATGAAGAGGAATTTGGTGGGTTGGGTCTATTGAAAGTTACCACCCGCAAATTACCCCAGATACCAAACTTTAATCTTCCAGCAACCGGAATAGCCTACGCCACCGATGACTCAGTTTCAGATATTAAGAGCATGGGAGCGGCGGTTGTTGGGCCTTTATCCTCCGCCACCATCAGTCAATTAGCCACCCTTGACCCGGCTTTTGGGACGGATGTGAAGGCTGGAGATACCCTGGTAATCCTGGCAAGCGGCTTCTAAATAGGGGTCGGGTGCTAGGGGATGGGGATTAGTTAATTCGTAGGGGTGAACCTTGTGTTCGCCCAAAATCAAAAAATGTAGGGGTAGACCAGTGTGTCTACCCTTTTTTAACCCCATCCTTTTAGCATCTAGCAGCCAAAAACAGCAAGGTGTTAGAGGCAAACCCTCACCCCCAGCCCTTTCCCTTTGAAAGGGAGAGGGAGTAAAATCCTCTCTTTATAGCTGAGTTTTTTGATATAAGACATTAGGTATCTTAATAAAGACTCAGCCCATAATTTATCACTTATATTTTACCCTAGTTCGTGTACGGGAAACCCTTACATATATTAGGGAAATTCCCCGATTCCGCTAAACCCGCCCGCAACCTATAATTCGTATGGTCAACAAAAGGTAAAAATTTGGTAAAATTTAGTCAAAATGGCTAAATCAAAGCTGGTTTAGCGGAAAACTAGAAAGAAACAATATGAGTGATTTATTAGCTGCACGCGCCCAAATGGGGACTTCACTCGCTTTTCATATAATATTTGCGGCACTGGGCATCGGGTTGCCCCTGCTGCTATGTATCTCCGAAGGAATGTATTTAAGAACTAAAAAGCCGGAATATCTGGCACTGGCGAAGAAATGGGCCAAAGCTACCGCGATACTTTTTGCGGTGGGGGCGGTCTCCGGCACAGTCTTGAGCTTTGAACTTGGGCTGTTATGGCCCGGATTTATGCAATATGCCGGGAGTATTGTGGGGATGCCCTTCAGTTTAGAGGGTTATGCCTTCTTTATTGAGGCGATATTTCTGGGGTTATATCTTTATGGGCGGAGCCGTTTGTCGCCGCTGGTTCACTGGCTAACTACTATCCCGATTGCTGTATCGGGGATGTTAAGCGGGATTTTTGTAGTGGCAGTCAACGGCTGGATGAACTCGCCCACTGGCTTCAAGGTAGTGGATGGCAAAGTAACCGACATTGACCCGATTGCGGCCCTGTTTAACCCTTCCTGGTTTCAGCAAGCGGTTCATTCTACCCTTTCGGCCTATATCGCGACGGGTTTTGCGGTAGCCGCAGTCTACGCCATTGGGATGCTACGGGGTCGAAAGGACGACTATCATTGCAAGGCTCTGGCAATGGGCTTAATAATAGGTTGTATTGCAGCCCCCCTACAACTGCTAAGTGGGCATGCCAGCGCGGTCTGGGTTTCGGAAAATCAACCTGCCAAGTTAGCGGCAATGGAAAGCCACTTTGAAACTCAAACTTGCGCTCCGCTAACCATCGGTGGTATCCCGAATACCGAAAAAGGCACAGTAGATTATGCCATTCAAATTCCCTGTGGGCTCAGTCTGCTGGTAGGCTTTAACCCGAATACTAAAGTTACCGGGCTAAACGACATTGCCCCCGAACTTCGTCCCAAAACCTCGATTGTCCATCCGGCCTTCGATATTATGGTAGGTTCAGGGATGTTTATGATACTGGTGAGCCTGGGCGCGGCCTTTACCGCCTGGCGCACTCGGCGCGTGCCGGACAAGAAATGGCAACTCTGGACGGTGGCACTCACCGGGCCGCTCGGCTTTATCGCTATCGAAGCAGGCTGGACGGTGACGGAGGTGGGGCGACAACCCTGGGTAGTCTATGGCTTTGTCAAAACCAGCGATGCCGTAACCACCGCGCCGGGAGTAGCTATCTTCTTTGCCCTGTTTACCTTTATGTACATCTCAATGGCGGTGATTGTGGTCTGGCTGCTGCGGCGGTTGGCAAAATCAACTAGCAAACCCGACAAGGAGAGTGGCTATGCCGTCGCTTAATCTGGCCTGGGTTATCGCTGGGTTGATAGTGGTGGGGCTCACCACCTACGTAATTCTAGCGGGGGCGGATTTTGGCGGGGGAGTCTGGGATTTTCTGGCACGTGGCCCCCGCAAGGCCGAACAACGACAGGCGATTGCCAAAGCAATGGGGCCGGTCTGGGAGGCCAATCACGTCTGGTTAATCTTTGTGCTGGTGTTAATGTTTACGGCCTTCCCACCCGCTTTTGCGGCTATGAGTACCGCTCTGGCGATACCGCTATCGCTGGCAGCGGTAGGGATAGTGTTGCGGGGAGCAAACTTTGTCTTTCGGGCGCATGCTGCCAGTGTGGCGGGGGCGGCCCGGATTTTCGGGGTAATGTTCGGGGCCGCCAGCCTGATAACGCCCTTTATGTTGGGGTTATGTGTAGGGGCGTTGGGGTCGGGCAATATTCGGGTGGAAAATAGCAAAATTGTGTCGAGCTACTACACCCCCTGGCTGGCCCCCTTCCCGATTTTGACCGGGCTGTTAGCGGTAGCTCTCTGCTCCTTTCTGGCGGCGGTTTATCTAACCCTGGAAACCAGTGGCGAGTTGCAGGAAGATTTTCGGCGGCGGGCGGTAATTTCGGGGATTGCTACGGCTGTTATCGCTACTATCGCCCTGCCTTTCACGATTGAGGGTGCGCCCGTACTCTGGCAGCAGCTAATTTGGGGTCGGGCTACCGCGTTGGTAATTGGGACGGTGGTGCTGGGGCTGGTGGCGATGATGATGAGCTATTTGCGCCATTACAGTATCGCCCGTATCGCTACTATTGCCGAGGTCGCCTGTATCGTGGGCGGGTGGGCCTTAGCGCAAGCCCCCTACATGATTGTGCCGGATATTACCGTGACGGGAGCCGCCGCCCCTGACTCGGCTCTTGGCCCTCAACTAATCGCCCTAGCGATTGGGTTGGTATTCCTGCTACCATCGTTGGGCTTCCTGCTTTACGTTTTCAAGGGGCAAAACCCCGCCGCCGAAATTTCTGGCGAGGAGTAGACCTAACCCCCTAGCCCCCTTCTCGGATTCCAGGAAGGGGGAATTTAACTCCCTCTACCTTTGAAAAGGAGAAGCCAGCTTATGGGTTGGGGTGAGGGTTCGCGTTAGCGGTAACTTGAGTTTGAAGTAAGGCGAAGACTTCACTCTCAATCTAGCCTGTAAGCGAGCTTCTCCCTGCTAGGGGGAAGGCACAATACCCTCCTTTGCCCAATAGCTCCTGTGTATTTGCACTCTCCTTCGCAGAACACCTGCTGTGGAATTACACTAGGGAAGGGGGATGGGGGGTTGGTTTGCTAACAATTGGACAGGAATATAACCTAAAGGTATAATCCAGAAAATCCCTTGACGCACCCTGTATTAATCAGTACCAAATCCGCTATGTTAATAATCAAAAGGTAAAAGGTATCTTGCTGAATGCTCACCCTATCTGACGAAGAGCTGGTTGCCTGCTGCAAAGTTGAACTACCGGGCGACACCCGTAGTTACGAATTGCTGGTACAACGTCACATGAACCGGGTCTATGGCCTGGTGCTTCGGGTTATCAATGATAAGGAAGAAGCCGAGGACATTACTCAGGAAGTCTTTTTCAAAGTTTATAACAACTTGAAGAAGTTTGAGCAACAGGCTTCGTTTTCCACCTGGCTCTATAAAGTTGCCACCAACAGTGCGTTGGATGCTCTGGATAAAATAAACCGCCGTCCCAAAGCGGCCCAATCCTTGAAACAACAAGCCAACTCAGGGGAAGAAATAGACATTTTGAATCTGCAACCCTCTAACCTGCCTGACCCCGAAACTCAGGTCGTGCAATCTGAATTGCGGGAATGCATTAACCGGGTGCTGAAAAAGCTGAAAAAGGACGATACCCAGCTTTTGGTTATGCGCGACTTTAACGATATGAATTATGACGAAATCGCCAACCTGTTAGGTCTGGGGCTGAGTGCCGCCAAAATGCGGATTCATCGGGCCCGTCTATCCTTTCAGGAGCACTTTGGAAAGCTCTGCGGCAAAGTTTATACGCCGTTTTCTTCCAGAAAGTAGTTGTTGGTTTTTGGTTTTTGGAAAGAAGTAATGAGTAACGAGTGTTGAATTATTTTCCCTTCCCATTGTAGAGACACGATGCATCGTGTCTGGGGCTAGGGGGTTAGGTTTAGATATTCGATTTTAGATTTTCTATGAAGGTGTAAATTTATGACTTGTGATGAATTATTAGAACTTATTCCCGATTTGGTTGACGGGGCTTTGCCGCCAGAGATTTTGACAGAAGCCCAGACAACCCTGCCGAATTGCCCGGATTGTCAACGCCAACTTGAGATTGCCCAAAGAGTTCGGGAAGTGCTTGCCGAAATTCGCTTGCAGGGGGCAGTAAACCTCCCTGCCGGATTCGAGGCCCGTTTGATAGCTCGGATTCAACAACAAAACGCCGGAATTGACCTGCTCGACTTATCTTCCAGAGCCTTTGGGGTCTGGCTAACCGAACTTGTAAACTTGATTGGTGGGCTACTCAACCTTGCCGAGTCGTCGCGTTCCCAGACAGCCCAATAGTTAGTATTAGAGGAAAAGATGGATTTTCAACCCGTACTCGACTCCCTCAAAAAGATTCTGACCGATATTCTCGATTTTATCCCGCGCTTTATTAATGGACTTATTATTTTAATCATTGGTTATCTAATCAGCATGTTGGTACGATGGGTGGTGAAGTTTATCCTGCGGAGTATTCGGCTCGACCAGTTAGCGGAGCGGGCGGGTATTCGGACTATCCTGAACGGGTTGGGTGTAAAAACCCCCTTGCCCGAATTATTTGCCCAGATTGTCTTTTTCTTTCTGATTCTAAGTTTTGCTACTGCCGCCGTGCGCTTGATGGGATTAGTGGCGGTGGCTGAGCTTTTGGAAAGTGTCCTGCGCTTTATACCGAAGGCTATTAGTGCGGCTTTACTGATTATCTTTGGCTCGATGCTGGCCCGCTTCCTGGGGAATACGATTTCTGCCGTCGCCGAAAGTGTGAATATCAACTATGGTAGCGCATTAGGCAAAATAATCGAATATACTATCGTCACTTTTGCGGCGGTGCTGGCTATTTCCACGCTAGGGGTAGATACAACCTTGCTGACCAGCAGCCTGACCATCATCGTGGCGGCGGTAGGGCTGGCAATTGCTCTAACTTTTGGCCTGGGGTCACGAGAAGCCGCTAAAAACGTTATTGCCGGGTACTACGTGCGCTTGCGGCTGCGCTCCGGGCAACGTGTCACTATAAATGAGTATAGCGGGGTAGTGCGCTCGACTGCCGGGGCTTATACTGTGCTGGAAGTTTCGGGCGAGGCAGGGCAGGTTGATTCTATTTCCGTGCCTAACGCTTTATTTCTGGAAAATATCGTGACCCAGGAAGAATCGCGACCTCAAACTGCTCCAAATCCTCAAACTCCCCCTAATACTGAGGAAGAAAAGAAAGAATAAACCCAGCATTAGCACTTTCTGTAACCGAGCGAGGCTTACCGTTTTTCATAGAGTTGTTATGTTATAATTCAGCAAAATAGTTCTTTTGAAGTTTTATTAAGCTGATGGGGGAGGAACTCTAATTGAGCCGAAGCTCCAGTGTTCGCCAGTTTTTGGTTGAGATAATGCGCTCTCAAAAAGATAATACCGAGCCAATCAGGATCAAATTACTGATTGCCAACGCTATTATCGAAGGCACGCTTGATATTGCCCACAACGAGAAATTAACCTCTTTGCGTTCCAACGGCTTTACCGAACACACCGGGGAAGAAGAAGCGGTTTACCTGACCGATGTAGCCCTGCGTCCGCTCAACGACCCGGAAGTATATGTCGGCTGCAACGAATTGCAACTCTTTCTGGATAGCGTGGTCGGCATCATCAGCCCGCTTCCGCACTAAGAGGTTGCTAGTCGTCGGTTGTCGGTTGTCGGAAAAGAATTAACAAGGATGAACAGGATATTTAAGAAGTGCCGAGTTAAAGGGTAACGCATCGAAGGTTAAAAACTAACATCTGAGGGCTTTACCGCCAAATAAGGTTGTCTGAGGTGGAATTGGATAAATCGCAAGAAACAGACTTGTTAAAACTTATTTTTGAATTAGGGAGTGATGTTGCAACCACCCGTTCTTCTGCGGCAAAACTTCTTGGCGATTTAAAGGATAAAAGAGCTACAAAACCGTTGATAGAAGCTTTAAAGGATGAAAACAAAGAAGTTCAATATAATGCTGTAATAGTATTATAGATCTGCACGTTAACATCTAAATTTCTTGATTTGATTTTGAGGCTAAAAACCCTTCAAAATCTTTAGTTCTTTATACTCAGGTCTATAGAAGAAATTGGTGATGAAGATGCGGTAGAGCCTCTTATTCATCTGCTTGAAAATACTGATAATAATGAAATCCGATTTTACATTGTGGCAGCATTAGGCACCATAGGTAGCCCAAAAGCCATTGATTCTCTGATTAAATTGCTCAAAAAAACTCCTGAATACATACAAGGAAGAGCCGCTAATTCTCTAGGAATGATAGGCGATAGACGTGCTACAGAAGCACTTATTAAAAGTTTAAACGATGAAGAAAGCCATGTGAGAAACAGAGCAGCACAAGCACTTGGTAGAATCAAGGATGAAAGAGCAGTAAATCCACTTTTAGATGCTTTAAAAGACCCTGATTCGATTGTCCGCTACAGAGCAATAGAAGCATTAGGGGAAATAGTAGATATAAGAGCAATATCAGCTCTCGAAACATTAAAAATAAAGCCACCCCGCCGCAAGCGACGGGGTATTAAGCCAATTGTTGACCAAACGGGACTTTTCCCTAATAAGGTTGCGCCGCAAGCGGCGGGGAATGCAACCCATAGAGATTCAAAATAAAGACCAGCACATTATTGAGAATAAATTTGACCCAATAGCTGCTGCTGAAAAAGCTATTGATTCCATAAACACTAAACATTTTAAGGCTAAAAGCTGATTACTGATTTCTTTTTACTCAGCACTCAGGACTTTTTTTACTGACCACCGACAACTGACCACAGATAACCAACAAGAGGGGAATTTTGACAGGCAAGGGTAAATTTATAGTTCTGGAGGGGCTGGACGGGAGTGGTAAAACCGTACAGTTTCAGCTATTACAACAAAAACTGGCTGCCCTTGATATTCCCTTTACTACCGCCGATTTCCCGACCTATAACACTTTCTACGGTAAAATGGTCGGCAGTTACCTGAATAAAGAGTATGGCGACGTTTATGAGGTCAGCCCCTATTTATCCTCACTGCTCTACGCCGAGAACCGCAAAGAGTCTGCCCCGATTCTCTGGAAAGCTCTGGAAGACGGTTATATCATTCTGGCAAACCGCTATGTGGGAGCAAATCTAGCCTATCATTCGGTGAAATTGCCGCCGGAGCAACGCCCTGCCTTTATCGAATGGGTCAAGGAACTGGAATACAACCAGCTTGTACCGATACCCCGCGAAAATCTGGTGATATATTTCAACTCCGAAGTAAATGTAGCCCAACGGATGGTTGACCAAAAAGGGGTGCGGGGTTATACCGATTATCAACGCGACATTCACGAACGAAACGCCGATTATCTCAGCGAAGTTGCCAAAACCTACCTCTATCTTTGCCAGACCGAACCAAATTGGCTAAAGCTGGATGTTATAGACCCAACAACCTCCCAAATGTTCCCCCCCGAAGTTATTCACGAGCAGGTAATGACCATACTCAGGCAACACCAAATTCTATAACCACTAAGTCTTACTCAACAATACGTATAAATGCTTAGCAATCATGGTAGAATTCGTGTTACCTTTTTAAAGTCGAAGGTCACAGGTCGCAAGTCGAATGTCAAAAAAAATGAATTCCAATAACCTTCGACCTTTGACTTTTGAACTTTGACCAATACCTGATAAGGTAGCCCTAATGACCGAGCAGATTTTAACTGAAGAAAAAAAGCAAATTAATGCAAGAGGTTTGCCCCAGGTAACCCTGGCCTTTCTGACCTTTATCCTGATTGGTATGAATGATGGGGCCTTTGGAGTGCTGATACCTAGCCTCCAGAGCCATTACGGAATAGACAAAGCTACCGTAGGCTACCTGTTTATGGCAGGGACTTTGGGCTACCTGATAGCTGCCTTTACTAGCGGAATGCTGGTAGAAAAGCTAGGGCAACGCCTGTTTTTGATAGTGGGGGCGGGGGTATTTGTCGCGGGAGCTTTAATATTTAGCCAGAAAGTCCCCTTCCCAGTAGTGGTACTCGGCCCAATGCTATTAGGGTATGGGGTAGGTAGCGTAGATGCGGGGCTCAACTCCTATATCGCCCGACTGCCGAGTAACACCAAACTATTAAACTATCTCCACGCTTTTTATGGAGTGGGGGCTTTGCTTGGGCCAATTGTCGCTTCTAGCTTTCTGGCTTTTGGCTGGGATTGGAGCAACGTTTATCTGGTTTGGTTGGGCATAAGTTTGCTATTAATCGTGGGCTTTTACTTTGTATACCCCGCCACCAGCCCCTATGCCCATGAGCCCCATGAAACCAGCGGTAACATAATGCGAGAAGCCATGCGTTTACGGGTAGTATGGCTGGCGGCGGCCTTTTTGCTATTCTACGTCGGCACCGAAGTGAGCCTGGGCAATTGGGGCTTTAGCTTCCTGACTCAAGAGCGGCACGAACAGGAGTTACTATCGGGTTGGGCGATTAGCGGTTATTGGTTTGGACTCACGGTAGGCCGCTTTTTGCTAGGGCGCGTGGCTGAGAAAATCGGTAATAAACGCCTGATAGAGGGTTGTCTGGGCGGGGTGGTAATCGGCGTATTATTAATCTGGCTTGTGCCATTGGGAGCGATTAGCGCGCTTGGTCTGTGGGTAGTGGGTTTTAGTCTCGGCCCAATATTTCCCACCACTATCGCCTTACTGCCCGGTCTGGTTCCGTCCCGCCTGTTATCCACCGCGATTGGCTTTCTGGCAAGTCTGGGCAGTATGGGAGCAGCCTTCTTCCCCTGGTTAGCCGGAAATCTGGCACAGGCTTTTGGTTTATGGACACTTATGCCCTTCGTGGTCATATTGACGGCGGTAATGTTAGGGGTTTGGTTGACTTTGAATTCAAGCAAAATTACAAAGATGAGAGTCGAAAATGCAAATTGAGCCAATAGTTTTAGCAGGAAAACATGTCAGGCTAGAGCCTTTAACCGAGAGCCATGCCGAAGATTTGCTGGTAGCTGCCCAGAGTGATGACATCTGGCGTTATATGCCAACCCTGCCGCCTAAGACCCTGGAAAATATGCAAACTATTATAGCTACTGCCCTGGCACTCCGAGCGACTGGCACACAAATGCCTTTTGCGATTATTGACCAGGCCAGCCAAAAAGCGATTGGTGGTAGCCGCTACCTGGACATTCAACCCACTAACAAGGGGTTGGAAATCGGCTGGACTTGGCTTGGTCAGGATTATTGGCGCAGCCCCCGTAATACCGAATGTAAATACCTGTTGCTATCTCACGCTTTTGAGGAACAAGGCGCAATCCGGGTGCAACTTAAAACTGACCGCCGCAACCAGCGTTCGCAACTAGCGATTGAGCGGATTGGCGGCGTAAAAGAGGGTGTCTTGCGTCAGGTAGTAATTATGCCCGACGGCTACCTGCGCGACTCAGTTTACTACAGCATCCTTGACGGCGAATGGCCCGGCGTAAAACATCGCCTTGAAACAATTCTGGGGAAGTAAAGTCGAAGGTTAGAATAAAGAAAAAAGGAGCAAGAATAAAGAATTCTTGTTCCCCCTTCCACTTTAGGGTTTAAGGGGTGACACCATTATGTAAAGCGGGTATGCTCGGCGACTAATCACCGAGCTAATGTTACAAAGCCAACTAAAGCTGGCTAAAAGACGGCTAAATAACGATAAAATCAGGATTTTTAGCCTCTTTTAAGAGGCTTCGCTCTTTTAGCACGACGGCTTTAGTCCCGTGCGAACCGAAACCAAGCAATTTTTAAGGTTTTATCCCAAATTTAGCCTTTAATTTTACTTGACATATTCATGTCACCCCTTAAACCACTTTAGGGAAGGGGGCTAGGGGGTTAGGTCAACCAATAACCAACAACCGAATCGAGGAAACTTTGGCGGGAACGATAATTATCACAGGTAGTAGCCGGGGAATCGGCGCAACCACCGCAATTCTAGCGGCCCAAAAAGGCTACGCGGTGGCGGTGAATTATTATCGCCACCTCGAACGAGCTGAAGAAGTAGTAGCCGCGATAGAAAAAGCGGGCGGACGAGCAATGGCGGTAGAGGCTGACGTTAGCCATGAAACAGCCGTTAAGATAATGTTTGAGAAGGTAACAAAAGAACTCGGCCCAATTAGTGCCCTGGTCAACAACGCCGGGATTACGGGTAGAATTGGCCCATTTGCCGAGCAGCCAACTAGCAGTTTGCGACAGGTACTCGAAATTAACGTGTTGGGCTCAATGTTTTGTTCGCAGGAAGCGGTACGCCGAATGTCCACCCAGAACGGCGGCAATGGTGGCGCAATCGTCAACATTACCTCACGGGCGGCACAGTACGGCAGCCCTAACGAGTTTGTGCATTATGCGGCCTCAAAAGCGGCGGTAGAAAGTTTTAGTTTTGGTCTGGCGACTGAGGTAGCGGCGGAAGGTATCCGGGTTAACTGCGTCAGTGCTGGTCTGGTAGATACCGAACTGCATGCAGCGGCGGGCGACCCTGAACGAGCTAAACGCTTTGTCAGTCGCATCCCGATGGGGCGGGCCGGAACCACCGATGAAATTGCCCAGGCCGTATTATGGCTGTTATCAGATGAAGCTTCTTATTGTACTGGTTCGGTTTTAGCCGTGACGGGCGGACGCTAACCACTCCCCAAGCATAAGGGATGAAAAAATCAGGAGAAAGAATAAGAAATGTAGGGGTAAACCTCCGTATCTACCATTATCTGTTTTTCGTAAAAGCAGGCTTTGTCCTGCGATGGTTGTCGGCACGCCTACACCATGACTACAAACAAAGTATGCTAGAGAACAGTATTAGAAAACAAACCGAACCGCCCATTTAGCCGTTCGGTTTGCTGAATTACCCAAAAGCATAACTGGTAATTGTTACTTTAGCAAGCACAACCGCAACAGCTACATTTCTCACCTTCACCACGACACTCACAACCGCAACAGCCACAAGGTTTGCAGGTTTGGTTAGCTACTTTTTTGAGTTCAAGGTACATAATGTTAATCTCCTTTCTGTCAAATAGACAGATCTCTATATATTGAGGCAAAAAAAGAGCTAAACAAGAACTGGCACACCCAATATCCGCTCGAATATTGTTTGTACTTGCTCTCTTTGGCTCTGCACTATGGAGTAATAAACCCATTTACCCCGCTTATCACCGTGAATAAGTCCGGCATCACGTAAAGTTTTGAGGTGATGTGAAATAGTTGGTTGCGACACCTTGAAGCTAGCTGTAATGTCGCACACACATACTTCCTCATCCAGGCTATCCCATAGCAAACCCAGAATAGCCAATCTAGTAGGGTCAGCCAGGGCAGCGAAAAGAACCGCACCAGTCTGCGCCAAATTGTTTTGCAGAGTTGGGCGAGTGGTCGGAGTACAATACTCATCTTGAGAATGTGTAAGCTTATTTTCCATAAAGGGATTGTACTACATATATAGAGTGTTGTCAATATGTTGTTTGATCGTCAGATGAAAAAGTAGAATAGAAAATCTTACAAAGCAGGAGGCATTCTTCACCTATAGTGCAGATATGTGTCAGGTATCGTAAGGCCAAGTTTCCACTCCTACCATTCAAATTTAGCCTAAAACTTTTGCTGACGGCTGATAGCTAACAACCAACTACTTTTTACTTTCAACTCGGCACTCAGCACTTTTTTCCGACAACCGACAACCGATAACTGACCACCGTTTGACCCTTTACCCATTAGTTCAAAAGTGCTATAATTAAAGTCAGGGCTAAAAAGCTCTACGGGGTAGCGGGTAATCAGCAAAGTTAAGTGTGAGAGGGTGCGAGGGTAGCCTATGGCAACCGGGCGATCAACGGCTTTATATGGACAACTCCAGGTCTTTTCGTTAAATACAATTCTGTCGGCCTTGAATCTGCAAAAAGTGACGGGTAACTTGACCCTAGCGCAATACGCTCAGTATGCCCAGATTTTGATTAAAAATGGCGAAGTGGTAGATGCCTGGTCGGAAACAGAGCGCGGCCTGAACGCCTTATTGCCGCTCTTTGGCTGGGAAGAAGGCTTTTTTTCCTTTGACGTAACCCCCGTCGAAACCAGAACCATCAATATTTCCTTGCCTGTTTTACAGGTGCGCTCGGCAGTATATCTCGAAGAACAAAAGGCCACCACGCGGGGTGGAGCTTTGCCGGGAGGGCGGATAGTCGAGGGTACAGCCACCGCCGTCCGCAGCATCTTCTCCAAAGAAATCCCTAGTGCTGAACATGTACTGCAAGTGAACCAGGAGTCGGACGGCGAAGTTACTATTCAACCTGAACATTGGAGCATTTTGCGCTACCTTGTTACCGGGCCACGCTCGGTAAACGAAATGGCCGATTTAACTAATACACCGCTAGATGCCTTTGTACCTGTAGCAACCGATCTGGTACGCAGTAAACTCTTACGGGTGCTACCTCCTGGACAGAGGTAAACCTCTGTGAACGAAGATACCGTGCAAAAACTGCTTGCCGGGCTAGGCAAGTATTTACCCAACTACCGCCAACGACCCGGACAGCAAGAAATGGCTCTGGCGGTAGCCAAAGCTATTACCGAACAGAAGAATCTGGTAGTAGAGGGCGGCACAGGCATCGGTAAATCTATGGCCTACTTAGTGCCAGCTCTGCTTTCGGTGGTGGAGTCAGGCGGGCGGGTACTGGTCGCCACTAGTCACAAACCTCTGCAAGACCAAATCGCTAAAAAAGACATTCCTCTGATTGCCAAATTATTTCGGGCGGCGGGCTACACTCCCTTTAATTGGGTAACTCTCAAAGGCATTAGCAACTACATCTGTTGGCATAGCGAAGAAAACGAGCGGGTTAGAATTGCTCAAGACCCTGTTGCGGTTAAGGTTTTGCGTCATGCCGCGACTGCCGGGCCAGATTTTAGTGGCGATTTTGAAGAACTGCCCTTTAACGTTCCCAGCGAAACCCGTTCCCTACTGAGTGCCGAAAGCGAAGATTGTCTTGGCTCGCGCTGTCCCCAACGGGAACGTTGCTACGCCCTTCGAGTACGAAAACAAGCCGAACGAGCCGAGGTCGTAGTTACCAATCATTCCCTTTTAAGTCTGGACATTCGCAACGATGGGGCAGTAATTCCCGGCGATTTTTCCAACTATATTATAGATGAAGGCCATAACTTTGAGGATAACGCCACCAAAGCCAATGGCCTTTTTGTGTCGTTGGGAGCGTGCCGCCGCTTTATTAATAGCGAGGTGGTGCGGAACGCCCTCAAAATTAACAGCCATAAATTGGACGAGGCCCGCGAGAATCTAAGCAGGTTGCAACAATCCATTAGTGCCTTATGGTCGGAGGAAATTCTGGCGGAAAATGGCACACAAACCACCAACGAGGACGAAAATAAAATTATCCTCAAAAACGAATTGCCCGCCGGACGCGCCCTAGCCGATAATTTCAAGGAACTGCTAGCACTGGTTAAACAATATCTCCCCCGCACCGAAGAAGATGCCGCCCGCGTCCAACGAGTGATGAAACAGGGCGCGGCCTTACAGGATAAACTCGAGAAAGTCAGCGCGGTTTCCGACACCAATATGGTCTATTTTGTGGAGCGCATTTATTATTTTGCCGCCCCTGTCCAACGTACCCTGCCTGGTGAGCAACGCCGCAAGATTGAGGGAGCGGCCAGTTACTCCCTGAATGCCCTGCCAGTTGACGTTAGCGGCTACCTTTACAAGTGGTTTCAGGATAATACGGTAGTCGTCACCAGCGCAACCCTCTCGGACGGGCAAAGTTTTGAGTTTTTCAAGCGGCGGGTGGGCATGCGTCAGGCCGATACTTTGATTGTCCCCAGTCCCTTTGACTATCCCGATAGAGTCAGGCTTTTTCTACCTAAAGCCCCTACTACCGCCAACGGGGTTTACGCCAACCTTGCCAGCCAGATTGCCATGCTGCTGAACGCGGCCCGTGATGGTCGGGTGCTAGTGCTATTTACCAGTTATGCCGCGCTGGATTACGTCTGGCGCAAACTCAGCGACCCCCGCTACAAATCAACCCGCCCGATGTTTCGGCAGGGGGATGCCCAGATGCAACGGATTATTGCCGATTTCCAGAATAGTGCCAACGGGGTCATTTTTGGCACAAGAAGTTGGTGGCAGGGGGTGGATTTGCCGGGGATGAGTATGGTAATTATGGATAAATTGCCCTTCCCCCAGCTAAACGACCCGATTATCAAGGCCCGCATTGAGGAAATTGATACCAATGGCGGCAGTAGTTTTGTGGAATATATGTTGCCAACCGCGATTATTACTTTCCGGCAGGGTTTTGGGCGGCTGATGCGACAGGAAAATGACCGGGGAGTAGTGGTTATCTGTGATGAACGGGTCGTAAAGCAACGTTATGGCATGCGTTTTATCCGAGGATTGCCGCCTGTTACCGCCCTCCAGAGCATTGAGGAAGTCGAAGAATTTCTAGCCGCTTATTGATAACTCCTGACTCCTTTCTTATGATACAATTATCCAGATTAAAATTGCGAAACCAAGCCAAACCTGATAGATGGAGCAAAATATGAGTTCGTTAAATGGAGCCGCTCATTTCCCGGATGATGTGGTGGAATTAACCCAAACCCTGGTTCGGATTCCCAGCGAAAACCCGATTGGTGACGAAGTTGCCGTGGCCGAGTATATAAGTTACTGGCTCAAGACTCACGGCATTGGGGTCGAGACTCAGGCGGTGGATAATAAACGCTTCAATGTCTTTGGCAAATTGAAGGGCGAAGGGAGTTCACCGCCTCTGGTCTATCTAGCCCATATGGACACCGTGCCGATTGGCGAACGCGAACGCTGGACGCATGATCCTTTTGGCGGCGAAATTGTAGATGGTAAGCTTTACGGGCGCGGTTCGTGTGACATGAAAGGTGGCACGGCGGGGGCGATGATTGCCCTGAAACGGCTGCTTGACTCTGGCGCAGAGTTATCGGGCGACGTTATTCTGGCTTGCACCGTAGACGAAGAATCGGGTATGACGGGCAGTAGCGCGATGGCTCTGGAAAAAGACAAATGGGCCGAGGCTTACTTGCTGACAATGGAACCTACCGACTGCAAACTGAACGTGGCGCACAAAGGAGCTTTCTGGTTTCAGGCCATTATGCGTGGACGGGGGGCGCACGCCGCTAACCCACAGTTTGGGGCAGATGCAAACCGGGCAATGGCGAAGGCAATGTTGGCCTGGTACGAATTAACCGAAAAAACCCTCAAAAAAGAGCTAAAAGAGCATCCCCTTTTGGGCTATCCTACCCTGATTGTTTCTAAAATAGATGGGGGGGTCAAGACCAATATTGTCTCGGAATATTGCCACGCCGAGATGGATATGCGCGTACCGCCAACTATAGAGGCCAAGCAAATTATTGAGTATGTAGAAGGAATCGGCAAACAGGCGGCGGCGGAATATGGCGTTAGTTTTGAGTTGATTGTGCCAAAAGAGTTGCGCCTCCCGGTGGAATGTCGGGCCGACTCGCCCCTGATTTCCGCTTTTGACCGGGCCTATCAGGGCGTTACCAGCCAGGCGGCGGTGCATGAGGGCTTTCTGGCTTATACCGATGCGGCGACTCTGGCGGTCAAAACTGGCAACCAACATTCAACGGTTTTTGGGCCTGGTTTGTTAAGCGATGCCCACACCACCGACGAAAAAGTCGAGGTCAGCCAGCTTTATCTGACTACCGATGTATTAGAAAAAACTGCTCTGGAATTACTAGGTTAACTAACCAGTTGTTAGTTGTTGATATTAAGAAACAAGCACAACCCTCTATTAAACAGAGGCGAGGAATATGGCTGACAAAACAATTTTGGTGGTAGACGACGAACGCGCCATAGTGGAGTTATTAAAACTTTACCTCGGAAACGAAGGTTATACCGTTGAGGTGGCCTATAACGGGCGCGAAGGTATCCGGCTGTATAATCAAACTCACCCCGATTTGGTAGTGCTGGATTTGATGTTGCCAGAACTGGATGGGTATGAGGTCTGCCGCTTGATTCGGCGCGATAACAGCACCCCGATTATTATGCTCACCGCAAAAGGCGATGATGTTGATACTATCGTTGGCCTGGAATTGGGCGCGGACGATTATATGGCAAAGCCCTTTAATCCCCGTGAGTTGGTGGCGCGGGTCAAGGCCGTTTTGCGACGCAGCGATGCCACTGCTCAGGGCACTAATGATAAAACCCTGATGGAAATAGGCAATACCAGAATTGATTTGGCTCGTCACGAAGTAACCATCAGTGGTGCAGCGATTGAGTTGCGGGCTAAAGAATTTGATTTACTGAAAGTTTTAGCCCAAAATCCGGGGATTGTGCTTGACCGTGACCGTTTGTTAAACCTGGTATGGGGCTATGAATATTTTGGCGATACCCGCACGGTGGATGTGCATATCGCCCACCTTCGCGATAAACTTCAGGGGAGTTCCGCCCAAATTCAAACCATCCGGGGCAGTGGCTACAAACTCGTGTTGGGGTAGGGGAGTCCAAAATCTAAAATCGAGTGATAGGTATTAAAAAGGGCGACCAACAGGTCGCCCCTACGTATTTCCTGACAAAGGACTAGCGGCGGAAGTTACCGCCACCACCATCACGACGCGGGCCTCGGTCTCCACCACCACCACCGTTACGGGGGGGCGCACCTCGGTCATCACGACGCGGGCCTCGGTCTCCACCACCACCACCGTTGTCACTCTTTGGCCCAGGCATTTGCCCGGTCAGAATGGCCCGGCGGGAGAGGCTGATTTTACCGTTTTTATCCACATCCGTTACCATCACATTGATTTCGTCGCCCATTTTGACCACTTCCTCAACGTGCTGAACGTGATAGTCAGCCAGTTCGCTGATATGCACCAGACCGTCTTTACCAGGCATAATCTCGATAAAAGCACCATAAGGCATAATGCGGACTACTTTGCCCAGGTAGATTGCCCCAACCTCAGCCTCTTTGGTCAGAGCCTCGATCCGGCGGATAGCGTTTTTAGCACTCTCACCATCTACACTGGAAACAAAGACCGAACCATCATCCTCCACATCAATCTTAGCCCCGGTCTCCTCAATGATTGAGCGGATATTCTTACCACCAGGGCCAATCAAGGCTCCGATTTTCTCCGGGTTAATCATGATTTTGACGATACGCGGCGCGAAAGGCGAAAGCTCAGGACGATTCTGCCGGATAGTTTCCATCATTTTATCGAGAATAAACAAACGTCCAGCTTTGGCTTGCTTGAAACCTTCCTGCATAATCTCGAAAGTAATACCAGTAGTTTTGATGTCCATCTGGAGGCCAGTAATACCCTCGGCAGTTCCGGCAACCTTGAAGTCCATATCACCCAGAGAATCTTCGATACCCTGAATGTCAGTCAATACCTTCCAACCACCTTCTTTATCGGTAACAAGGCCCATCGCCACGCCCGCAACGGCAGCTTTAATCGGCACACCTGCGTCCATCAGCGAAAGCGTTCCGGCACAAACACTAGCCATTGAGCTTGAACCGTTGCTGCTAAGAGTTTCGGATACTACGCGGATAGTATAAGGGAAATCGCCCTCGTCCGGTAGAGCCGGAGAAAGTGAACGTTCCGCCAATGCGCCGTGTCCAATATCGCGGCGGGAAGGGCCACGCGGACGCTTTACTTCACCTGTACTAAAAGGCGGGAAGTTGTAATGGTGCATAAAGCGTTTGGATTCCTCCACACCGATGCCATCCAGAATTTGTTCCTCACCGCTAGTACCCAACGTGGTAATGCTTAAAACCTGGGTCTGACCGCGAGTAAAGAGTGCGCTACCATGAGTACGGGGCAGCAACCCAACCTCGCTACTAATAGCCCGGATTTCATCCACCGCCCGACCATCGGGACGAATGCCTTCGTGAGTGATGGCACTGCGGACTTCTTCTTTCATCAAGCTATCAAAGATTTTTTCAGCTTCTTTGGTTTTGGCAGCTAAAGCGGTTGCATCCTCAAGACCCTGCGTAAAGTTGGCAACCGTTTCCTTGCGTAAGGCTTCGGTATTGTCCATCCGAGCCTGTTTGTCAGGGTTACGGGCTGCCCCACTCAGTCTAGTACCAATCCAGCTTTTAACCTCATTTTTGAAGGTTTCGTCCACAACTGGGGGAGTAACTTGTTGCTTAACTACTCCCACTGCCTGAACTATCTGCTTTTGAAGCTGGATAGTAGCCTGAAGTTCCTTATGTCCAAACTTTACGGCTTCCAACATAATTTCTTCGGACAGTTCCCAGGCTCCCGCCTCAACCATCATAACAGCATGTTCAGTCCCTGCTACCATCAAATCCAGGCGGCTTTCAGCTAACTGGCTAGTAGTAGGGTTGGAAACAAACTCACCATCAATATAGCCCACCTTTACCGCGCCAATCGGCCCGGAAAATGGCAATCCGCTCAGTTCCAGAGCCACGCTGGCTCCCACAATACTGAGGGTGTCCGGCTCGTTTTCCTGGTCGGTGCTGAGAACTATAATCTGGACTAACACTTCGTTGAAAAAACCTTTGGGGAACAAGGGGCGCAGGGGGCGGTCAGTGAGGCGAGCTACCAGAATCGCGTTATCGCTGGGTCGGCCTTCGCGCTTGATAAAACCACCGGGGATTTTACCCGCCGCATACATTTTTTCTTCGTATTCAATTGTCAAAGGGAAGAAATCTTGCCCTTCTTTGGCTTCGGCACTGGCTACCACTGTGGCAAGTAGCATGGTATCGCCATAACGCACGATTACCGCTCCAGCAGCCTGTTCAGCCACTCTTCCAGCTTCAATGCTGAAAGTACGACCACCTACGGTCGTCTCAAATTTGTGGATTTGTCGTTCTGACATAACTAATTATTCTTAACCTCCAGGGAAAAGCAAGGACACACCAAACCTGGGTTGAACCTTTCAACCTCAGCACTATTCTCCACTTTTCCAACAGGGGGGTTAGGAACTGGAGGCTGTATCTAACCACAGACGCTCTATTCCTGATAATTAGAGTTGGTTAGCTCCAAGCTCCAATACCTAACTCCCCCACCTAAATAAATTTACCTACAAGTATATTTTATACTTGTAACAATATAACCGAGTCCAGGATTAATGTAAAGCACATTCACTTGCTAAACAAAAAGACCTGGCATTTTGAATGCTTCAGGTCTCTTACCAATTGGCGAGTAGGGTCACCCTTAGCGGCGCAGACCCAGTTTGCCGATGACAGTACGATAACGTTCAATATCTTTCTTGCTAAGATAAGCTAACAGGCGGCGGCGGCGACCAACCAACTTGAGCAAACCGCGACGCGAATGGTTATCATGCTTATGGTCATTGAGGTGTTGAGTTAATTGAACGATGCGCTCGGTCAGTAGCGCAATCTGAACCTCGGGTGAACCAGTGTCGCCAGCGTGGGCAGCATATTTTTCTATTATGCCATCCTTTTCGGCTTTTTGCAGCGACATTCACAAACCCCCTTTCGGATTTAGACTTTCTAAACTAAATTTATTATTTTTATTTCCGGGCTTCGGCTCGGTGCTTTCACCGCCAACCCTAGACCCTCGTTAACTAACTCTAAGAGTAGTTTCTTCTACTTATGCCAAACCTTGCTAAGGCTTTCTAAAATTCTTACTTAGCAGATGTAAACCAACTTTGTTTGCCAATTTGAACCCACTTATAAGGTCTATTTTGGGTTAGCATAGTTGTCGGCTAATGGAGACATTATAACATATCTGCCCGTTTGTTGCAATCTAAGGGAGTTTTAGCTCAAACCGTTGACTTTACTTGACAATAAATTGTATAATGGGAATGCAACTTGTCATAACGATAAATTAAGCGGCTCGCTTTTAAAAATGACTTATAAATTTGTCTGACGCTAGTGCCAAAATCCAGGAGTGGCCTTTATGAATTCCAAATCCTTCGCTTATCGTGTGTTCGTTTTTTTGGTTGTGATGGGAGCAATGTGGAGTACCGGAGCCTGTAGTGACAATTCTACCCCGGTTAGCGATACTCAACAGAATAATGCGGCCTTTATTCAAGCCCAGGTAACTCCAACCAGTGGGCCGCGTACTGTTACTACTAATGCTCGTCCATCGCCCACTCCTACCGAAATTCCCTTGATTTTGCCGACCCCCACCGAAGTAGGAGCTGGTACACCGCTACCGACAAATTTATTGTTGCCGCCGCCAACAATTACGCCAACCGCCACTCCTACAAGAACACCGTTGCCTACGCCCACGCCTACAAATACCCCCCTCCCACCGCCTAGCCCTACGCCTGCGCCTGCGGTCAATATCGCTGGAATTATAATGCTGGATTTTCAAGGCTATCAGGATTTACAGCGTAATATTTTGTTTCCCTTAACTAATCAATGTATCAGAAATACCTTCCTTACCGCCCCCGCCGCTACTAAAGCGGGCCTTCCGGCTGACTCTCTGATACAAAATGCCCGTGCTACCGAATCGGCTTGGTTTGATAATATACTCAGTATCTATATCCGTCCGCCACTAGGCTCTATTGAGAGAAGTAGCTCAGTTGTTATAACTGATGTCAACTCAACCCAAACCCGAATTATTGAATCCCGGCCTGACTTGGTTTTGATGTGGCACGTATTAAACAATCTGACTATTCAGTTGGTTGACCCTGATACTGACCCGGCGACTTACCAAAGGGCCTATGAAGAATCCCTAAATATTATGATTGATCGTTTTATGAAAGAAACCAGAGCCAGAGTAGTAGTAGGGAATGTGCCAGATATTACCTCATTATGGTATTACAAACCCTGTTTCTCGCCCGAAGTTCTGCGCCGGGTGCAGCAAAGTTATAACACTATCATTAGTAACGCGGCTAGACGCTATCCTTCAAGGGTATTTGTTGCTGACCTGACCGGAATTGAGCTTGGGAAATATGCCCAATATGTTGCATTAGATGATGGTTTCTCTTTAACCGTAGCTGGACATCGCGAAGTTTCCAAAGTCTTTGCGAATGTTATCCTAAGATTAGGTATAACCCAACCAATAAAAGAACCATCCCTCTATTATCCCGGTAGTCCAGCACCAGGGTCAGGTGGCGGAAGCGGGGCCACCACCCCACCAGTTAGAGGTACAACCACCCCTCCTGGTGGGGGAACTACCGCCCCTCCTGGTGGGGGAACTACCGCCCCTCCTGGTAGCGGAACTACTACCGCTCCCGGAAGTACACCAGCACCGAGTACAACTCCATAGAAATCAAAAACCCCCTTCAAAAAACTGAGGGGGGTTTATTTTAAGCTAGATTAGAGTACCGCCATCTACCACAATGGTTTGTCCGGTAATAAAGCGCGAAGCATCTGAGGCCAGAAAAACCGCTACTCCCTTTAAATCTTCCAGGTCGCCCACCCGCCCCAGTGCCGAGGCTGCTTCAAAGGCTGCGCGGTTGGCCTCAATCAAGCCGGATGCCATGCGAGTGGGAAACCAGCCGGGCGCAATGCCGTTTACCCTGATATTATATTTACCCCACTCTTTCGCCAGATTTCGGGTGAAAGAAAGAACGCCCGCCTTGCTGGTATTGTAGGCAATCGTTCTCATCTCATCCCCACCCGTAGTATAACCCGCCACCGAGGCAATGTTGATAATCTGTCCGCCCTGCTTAGCTTCAATCATATGCTTGCCTACCTGCTGGGACATCATAAAAATCCCGGTCAGGTTTACATCTAAAATTTGTTGCCACTTTTGCAAGGGGTAAGCCTCGGCGGGCTGCCCCCAGGTCTGTCCAGCATTGTTCACCAAAATATCAATTTGACCGTATTTTTCGAGGGCACTACTGACCGTCCGTTCCACATCTGCGGGTTTTGATACATCCGCCACTATCGAAAAGCACTCAAAGCCTTTTTCCTTAAACTCAGCAATCGTAGGGTCAAGCCATTCACTGCGCCGCCCGCTAATAACCACCTTTGCTCCGGCCTCGGCATAGGCTTCGGCGATAGTTTTACCGATACCCCGCCCGCCACCTGTAATCAGGGCCACCTTGCCCGATAAGTTAAATAAATCCAGAACGCCCATTTTTTCCTCCTTGAAAATCAGTAACGAATTAACGGTTGTCGGTCATTGGTTGTCGGTTGTCGGTTAAAAATAACGAGGGGGAAAGCGGATTCCCTGTTCCTTGAATTTCTTCATCCCTCATCCTTCATCCTTTTACTATCCCCCCATCCTCCAAGATTATACCAACTTCTACGATTGACACCAACAGCTACACGGTATATAATCCTTTACAGTTCAAAGGTTTTCGACGATGGGGGTGTAGCTCAGTTGGGAGAGCGCTACAATCGCACTGTAGAGGTCAGGGGTTCGAGCCCCCTCACCTCCACCATCGTACAAAATCTAAAATCGAATATCCAAAATCTAAAATCAACAACTAACCCTATCCTCTTGTCTTTATTTCTATATTCTCAACCAACTTTTTATGAGTAGTGCTATTCTGAATAATCCGTGCAATAGAACCTGTCAAGGGTATTAGTAAATCACCGAGCCTTGTTTAAGTCAACAAAAAAGGGCAGACACATTGGTCTACCCCTACGAATTTCCCGATTTTAGATCTTAGATTTTGGATTTTCGATTACTCAGGCCGAGTGGGCCAGCGTATTTCGCAGGTTCGTGGATAAATCCTCAAGCTGACGCGAAGAACTCAACAACTGCGTGCTGGAAGCCGAAGTCTGGCGAGCCGCTACCGTTACATCTCCCAAAACATCCAGAATTTGGGAACTGGCGGCCTGTTGCTGACGGGTTATCAGTCCTATCTCCTCCGCCATTAACTTCACTTCCTTGATAAGCCCAACAATCGCGTTGGTCTCCTGAGCCGCTCGCCCGGTCACTTGCGCCAGATTATCAATTACCGCCCCGCTCTCGTGGGCCATATCGGTAGCTTCACTGATGCAGTCCTGACCCTTGCCTACCACGATTAGCGAGTCTTCCAGCGAAGCTTCCAAATCAGCAATTAACTGACCCGCTTCCTTGGCAGCTTTCAGCGAACGATTTGCCAGACCTTTGACTTCGTGGGCTACCACCCCAAAACGAGAACCAAATTCCCCGGCCCCTGCCGCTTCAATTGAGGCATTCAAGGCCAGCAAATGAGTCTCGTCAGCAAAAGCCTTCATCGTATTAACCAACTGACGGATACTATTGGCACTGGTAGATACACTTAATAATTTATCGGTTAACTCCCCATATAACTCGCCAACCTGAGCCACCGACTTCACGGTAGTATTAACTGAACGCTGCCCCTCAACCCCGGTATCCGCCGCTTTAGTAGCGGTTTCGCGCACCTGAGAAGCCCCTAATAGCACCTGTCCGGCCCGTTTATCTACTTCCCCCGCCGCCAAAGCAATCTGCCCAGTGGTACTATTCAACTCCTCCAACGATTGGCTGACCTCCATAATCGCCTGTACCTGTTGGGTCGCCCCAGAGGTTAATTGGGCGGCGGTGGCATTAAGCTCACTAGCCGCACTCAATACTTTCTGGCTAATTTCGGCTTCTTGCAAACGTCGCTCCAGCCCAGCCAGAGCTTTCTCTAATTGTTCACTTTTAACCCGTGCCTGTCGGGAAGCCCGTTGTATACTTTCATAGAGAAAAATCATCACCGCAAACAAGGCTAACATTACTATCGAAGTCACGGCGGTATTAAGCCAAATCACCGAACTATCAGTAGCGGGCCTGATAACGCTACCAAATAGTAACCCACCTCGCCACAAACTTATCAAGCCGCTAATAAACACCGCCAATAAGGTGAAAAATCCTCCGGCGACAGAACCTACCAACGTCAAAGCGATAATCGAGCTAACTAGATAGAAAAAGCTAATCTGGTTAAGGTCTAACAACAACAAACCTGCCGTTATAGAGCCAAAACTAAGAATTATTATTAAATAAATAGCGGGGGTTAAGTAACCGTGCTTGCCAAGCCAATAAGAAACAGCATAACCTAGCCCGGCAATTAGCCCTAGCCCCAGTGCCATCCAAAACAGGTTAATCCCCGTCAACAGGGCTAAAACCAAAAATACTGGTACATTCGCTACCGAAACCCCCAAACAAATTGCTGAGAGGGCTTGTTGAGACCTACGACGCTGTTCGGTGAGCGTTTCCAGTTTATCAACCCTGACATTTTCACTAGATAGTATCCCGGATTGTTTATTAGTATGTTTAGTAATATGTTTCACGCTATAACCCTGCTAGATAGAAATATGCTATTAAAAAATAAAAGAAAATTAAATTAACCCAGACCAGGCTATTATGACATGCCAACATTAACATCAGCATTAAGTCCGTATTAAGATTAGGGGAGTAAGTAGACAAAAAAGGCTAACTACCCCCCTTCCCTATCGCCAAAGTGAGCGATATAATTAAAATGTTCATAACTCAAATAGCCTGACTGGAATTGCTACAACTGTCACCTGAAATATCTTAAAAGAGCTTGTTATATAAAAAGACTCTTCGCTTACCCTCAACATTGCCTATGAAGTGGCGAAGAAAAATTTGAAGGGAACATCATGCCAGACGTTTTTATCTCTTACTCTCGCAAAGATATTGAATTTGCGCATAAGTTGGATAAAGCTCTCAAGGATAATAACCGCGATGTATGGGTAGATTGGGAAGATATTCCGGCAGTAGCCGACTGGTTTGCTGAAATTCAGACAGGGATAGTTAATTCTAACAACATAATTTGTATTATTAGCCCTGATTCTATCGCTTCCAAAGAGGTAGGCCGCGAACTAGAACTTGCCGCTATGAACAACAAACGGCTTATTCCGGTAGTTTGGCGCAATGTCGAGCCTTATAACGTACCTAATGAGCTTGCGATCCTCAACTGGATTTTTTTCCGCGATACTGATGATTTTGATAAAGCCTTCAAATTATTATTGGCAGCTCTGGATACCGACCTGAAATGGGTCAATGACCACACCCATCTACAAGTTCAGGCATTAGAATGGGCTAATAAACAACGCGATGCTAGTTTGTTATTACGGGGTAGTGCCTTGCGAGAGGCCGAAGGATTAGTTGCCCAATCGAAAGAGCCAGAGCCTACCGCTCTGCAACGTCAATACACCCTGGCAAGCCGCAAAGCAGCAATTATTCGTCAACGTATAACAATTGGAGGGGTGTTTGCGGCCCTGATTATTTCGATGGCTCTGGCAGTAGTGGCGATTATCCAGGCCAATGTCGCTAATCAAAATTATAAAGATGCGGTAGATGCCCGAAACCAGGTTGAGCAACAACGCCAAAAAGCCGTCGCCGCCCAGCAATTAGCCGAAGGCCAGCGCAAGATTGCCGATGAGCAACGTATAGAAGCGGATAATCAACGGAAAATTGCCGATGAAAAACGCATCGAGGCTCTTAATCAACGCCGCATTGCGCTGTCCAGCCAACTTGCCGCCCAATCCAACCGTTTGCTTAATTCCCAAAAGGATTTGGCGATCTTGCTAAGTATTGAGTCCCGCCGCCTGAACGATACCCAGGAGGCCCGCACCAGTTTGCGGGATAACCTTGATTTTGGCTTTCACCCAGAGATTTATCTGCGCCAGCACACCGATATTGTGCGGGGGGTGGCCTTTAGCCCGGATAACAAGACCTTCGCCAGTGCCGGGTTTGATGGCACTATCTGGCTCTGGGATGCTACAACCAAAAAGGCGATCAATAAAATTGTGGTTGCCGAAAATAGTGCTGAGACCGTGAAGGTCTGGTCGGTAGCTTTCAGCCCCGACGGTAAAACCCTCGCTTCTGGTAGCTCCGATAATATCGTGCGTCTATGGGATGTTGCCAGCCAGAAGAAAATAGCCGAGTTAAAAGGCCATACCTATCAGGTTGTTACAGTTGCTTTCAGCCCCGACGGTAAAACTCTCGCTTCTGGTAGTTGTGCCGTCAGGGCTAACGAGGTCTGTCAAAAGGGCGGGATTATTTTGTGGAATACGGCAACCAATACAGCGATTGGGACTTTGGGGCAGGATTTAACTAATTTCACTGGAATAGTTTACAGTATAGCCTTTAGCCCTGATGGCGACACTCTTGTTTCAGGCGATGAGGGTGGAGCACTCAGGTTATGGGATGTAACCAGCCGCAAGCAAATTGGCAACCCCCTGTTTGACTTGAATCGAATTATTTGGAGTGTGGCTTTTAGCCCTGATGGCAAAACTATTGCCAGTGGGGTGGATGATGGGACAATCCAATTATGGCATCTTGAGACTAGAAAGGAATCTACGCTTTTTGGGCATAAATTTAGTGTTTTAAGTGTAGCCTTTAGCAAGGATGGCTTGTTCCTGGTTTCGGGTAGCACCGACCAAACCGTTCTTATGTGGGATGTTTCCAAAGAAGCGATTATAGGCCAGCCTTTGTTTGGACATACCGATTTTGTTACAGGGGTGACCTTTAGCGATGATGGGGATAAGCTGGTAACAGTCGGCGTAGACAAAAATGTATTGCTATGGGATACCTCAGTCTCACCCCTGACTAACAATTCGCCTTTCCGTCAGGATGGGCCAGTCCGAGGGGTCGCCTTTACTGGCGATAATAAGTTTCTGATTACAGGTGGTAATGATAAAACGGTACGCTTTTGGGATATTGGCGGCAAAGTCCAGGTAGGAGCACCCCTGACCGGGCCAGCCAGCGAGGTAGTAACCTTGGCAATCAGCCCCGATGGTAAAACTCTGGCGGCGGGTAGTTGCGGCAAACCGGGCGACAATAATAGCTGTGGTCAGGGTGAAATCTTTCTATGGGACGTAGTGACCCGTAGTAAAATCGGGCAATCCCTGACCTATCACAAAAACGTGGTGCGAAGTCTGGTTTTTAGTCCCGACAGTAAAATTTTGGCTTCCGGGAGTGACGATGGGCAGATTATTTTTTACGATTTGTCCGCCCAAAAGAGCGTTGGACAGCCGATTAATGCTTCCAAAGGGATTGTTTTCAGCGTAGCCTTTAGCCCCGATGGTAAAACCCTCGCTTCGGGCGGGCAGGATGGTTTAATTTACGAGTGGGATGTGGCAACCCAGAAACAAAAAGGCGTTGCAATGGACGGGCATAGCCAGAATTTTGTTTTCAGCGTGGTATATAGCCCCGATGGTAAAACTCTGGCTTAGGGCGGGCGTGATTTCAGAGTACAACTCTGGGATGTTGCTACTCAGAAATTGGTGGGAAATCC
>Ga0209511_1000700_pt1 | contig 32263 bp, 34 predicted proteins | sample SSSSmetaG_FD_184141 | JGI IMG/M metagenome (GOLD analysis project Ga0209511, IMG submission 184141) | Glacier valley bacterial and archeal communities from Borup Fiord, Nunavut, Canada, to study Microbial Dark Matter (Phase II) - ​SSSS... | ecosystem: Environmental > Aquatic > Freshwater > Ice >... | reverse complement strand
CCGGGAAGGATCCACTTTGCGGTGTTGCATTTCAAAGAAAATGGGAAAAGTTAGCCTATCAAACCGGTGGCGGCCTCATTCCTATCCAACTATTTGGAGACTTGCTAAGGAACAGGGAGAGTGTTACAATAGGAAATATTACGCCAAGCATCAAAGGACAATACCATATGGCTAATTTAGCACATTGCCTACCATCCGAAATTATAGCTTCTCTGATTGAAGGAATCCAGGCTTTTGATACAAAAATAAAAGGATTTGCGAATGAAGAAGCAGTGCTTTCAGGTGTAGAGACTAGAACTTCTTCTCCTGTAAGAATTCAAAGAGATGAAGCATTTGAAAGCAATATCAAAGGGATTTACCCGTGTGGAGAGGGTGCAGGGTATGCAGGAGGTATAACCTCAGCAGCAATTGACGGAATTAAAGTCTTCGAGGCAATAGCAAGTAAATATTGTCCTGATTATGAATAATATAGTAATTGAAAACCGATAAAGAATTTCTATAAAAGTACAATAATAAGGAGAGGATTGAATATGATTCAAGGAAGAGATGCATTAAAGGATAAAAAGAGAATAGTCGTTAAGATTGGTTCATCTTCTTTGACACATGCAAAAACTGGTAATCTAAATTTGGCAAAGATGGAAAAGCTAATTCGCATCTTAACAGATCTTCGTAACCAAGGGAAGGAAGTTGTTCTAGTTACTTCTGGAGCAATTGCAGTTGGAAGAAAGACACTGGGACTGAAAGAAAAGCCTACTGAAAGAACAGTAAAGCAGGCATGTGCTGCAGTCGGTCAGGCAAGATTAATGATGGTTTATCAAAAATTATTTGCAGAATACAATCAAATTCCAGCGCAGATATTAATGACAAAATATACAATGATTAATGATATTAGCAGAGAAAATGCACAAAATACATTTCATGAATTAATGAAAATGGGTGTAATACCAATTGTGAATGAGAACGATACTGTTTCAACCGATGAATTGGATTTTGGAGATAATGATACGTTATCTGCCATAGTTGCGGCACTGGTAAACGCTGATTTACTCATTTTGTTATCTGATATTGATGGACTCTATACGGATGATCCGCATAGAAATAAAAACGCCAAATTTATTGCTTATGTAGATGAAATAGATGAAAACTTATTTGACATGGCCAAATCTTCAGCCGGATCGCTCGGTACTGGTGGTATGGCAACAAAGTTATCAGCAGCAAAGATAGCAACCGATTCCGGAGCAGATATGATTATTGCGAATGGGGAAAAAGTATCAGTTATTAGCGATGTGTTAGAAGGTAAAGATGTAGGAACTTTATTTAGGGCACATAAGAATAAGGATTTTAATTTGATGGATTACCTTACAACCAAACAATATCAAAAAGAATAGAAAGGTTAAGAAGTATATGGATGATCAAATTATCAAGCGTATTAATGAACTATATCATAAATCTAAGGCGGAAGGTTTAACTGAGGAAGAGAAAGAAGAACAGGCAAAGCTTCGTCGTGATTATATAACAGCGATCCGTTGTGATTTTCAGGGAACACTCGAACAGGTTTCCTTTATAAATCCTGACGGGAGCGTAACGAAAGCTTCTAAACACAAAAAATCATGACAAAAACTTTATTGCGAATCTATATGAAAAATGCCAGAAATAATCTTTCAGATACGCAGCAGAAGGAACAAAGTTTGGCAATTCAGACAAAGCTTTTTGAGAGCAACGATTATAAAAAGTGTGAAGATATCTACACTTATGTATCTTTTCAATCTGAAGTAGATACGATTACAATCATAGAAAATGCACTTCAAATGGGGAAAAGAGTATTCGTTCCCCGAGTTTCGGGTCCTGAAATAAAGTTTTATGAAATGCACAGCTTCGATTCTTTACACCGCAGTAAATTCGGTATTTTAGAACCTAATGGGGCCTATGACGATGATTTGAATGCGAATACGCCTTGCACGGGAGGAAGAAGGATCATGATACTTCCGGGTTTAGCATTTGATTTCAGTGGTAATCGCATCGGATATGGTGCAGGCTATTATGATCGATATTTAGCCTTACATAGTAAGGAAGGCTTTCTTAAGATTGCACTTGCATATGATTTTCAAGTTGTAGAGCAGGTGTATTCAGAAGAACATGATATAAAAGCAGATATTATCATTACACCTGAGCAAATCGTGGAATGTAATAGGCATATACTGTAATAATGGGAGGAGGAACAAAATGTCATATTTAGAAGAAATTGGTAGGAAAGCAAGATGCGCTGCAACGAGCTTAAATATCATGCTCCAGGGGGAGAAGAATCTTGTACTGAAAGAAGCCGCAAAGGCTTTACTTGCGGCAGAAGTAGAAATTCTTGCTGCAAATGAAAATGATATTGAAGTAGCAAAACAAAATGGAGTAAAGAGCTCCTTGATTGACCGTTTGCGATTGACGCCAGAAAGATTAAAAGCGATGGCGGATGGCTTATTAGAAATAGGTGCGTTACCTGACCCAATCGGAGAAGTGATTTCCATGAACTTACGCCCTAATGGGCTGAACATTGGACAAAAAATAGTTCCAATTGGTGTTATTGGGATCATTTATGAATCTCGTCCGAATGTGACTGCAGATGCGTTTGGTCTTTGCTTTAAGACTGGCAATGCAGTTATCTTACGTGGTGGCAGTGATGCGATTCAATCTAATCAAGCAGTGGTGAAAGCGATCAAGCAGGGATTAATCACAGCACATTGTACGGAGGATGCAATTCAACTGATTGAAGATACCTCTAGGGAAGTTGCAAAGGATATGATGCGACTCAATAAGTATATTGATGTATTAATTCCAAGAGGTGGAGCCGGACTTATTCAGTCCGTAGTAGAAAATAGTACCATTCCTGTGATTGAAACTGGAACCGGTAATTGTCATGTATATGTAGATGAATTTGCTGATTTCACGATGGCTTTAGATATTATTGACAATGCAAAAACGCAAAGATTAGGTGTATGTAATGCATGTGAATCATTAGTAATCCATGAAAAAGTGAGTAAAGAATTTATCCCACTTTTATATGAAAGATTACATGCAAAAGAGATTGAAATTAGAGCAGATGAAAGCGCTTGTTCGCTTTGCAGTGAATTTGTACCAGCTACGGAAGAAGATTATGGTACGGAGTATTTGGATAAAATTATATCTCTTAAGATCGTTGATTCTATAGCAGAAGCAATAGCACATATTAATAAGTATAATACGAAGCATTCCGATGCTATTATTACCAATGACTATAGCAATGCACTCAAATTTCTGAATGAAATCGATGCTGCATGCGTCTATGTAAATGCTTCTACAAGATTTACGGATGGAAATGAATTTGGATTTGGTGCAGAGATTGGAATTAGTACACAAAAGTTACATGCAAGAGGTCCCATGGGACTAAAGGCATTAACGACCACAAAATACATCATTTTTGGTAATGGTCAGATAAGAAACTAAAGATACAAGTGGAATTGACAATCAATTCACTTGTCATTAATAAAAGAAAGAAGGAAATGAAATGGCAGAATATTATAGCACACCATCGAAAGAAGATTTATTAAAGTACTTTAAAACCTTTAAAAAGTTAATTATTGTCGTTGTGGTAATTGTTGCAGCAATTATTTTAGGTTTAAATTCATTTTATACAATTAAGGAGCAAGAGCAAGCAGTTGTTACCACTTTAGGTAAAGCGCAGACCGTAAACACGTCCGGCTTACATTTGAAAATACCATTCATACAGAGTGTTGAAAAGGTAGATACAACCATCCAAGGATTTTCTATCGGATATGATTCAACAACGGATGAAAGGATTGAAGCTGAATCCATGATGATTACTTCCGATTATAACTTTGTGAATGTAGACTTTTTTGTAGAGTATAAGGTTTCGGATCCGGTTAAAGCAGTATATGCTTCCGAAGAACCAGTAATAATATTAAAAAACATTGCACAGAGCAGTATCAGGTCAATCGTTGGCAGTTACGATGTTGATAGTGTTATTACCACAGGAAAGAGTGAAATTCAAACACTCATTCGGGAATCTATCTTGGCGAAGCTTAAGATACAAGATATCGGTATCCAGCTAGTTAATATTTCAATTCAAGATGCGGAGCCACCAACAGTGGAAGTAATGGAAGCTTTTAAAGCAGTGGAAACTGCAAAGCAAGGAAAAGATACTGCACTTAATAATGCGAATAAATATCGGAATGAAAAATTACCACAAGCGTTAGCCGAAGTAGATAAAATATTACAAGAATCAGAATCCACCAAAGCACAAAGAGTAAATGAAGCGGAAGCGGAAGTAGCTAGATTTAATGAGATGTATGACGAGTATATTAAATATCCATTAATTACGAAGCAGAGAATGTTCTACGAGACCATGGAGGAAGTATTACCTTCTTTAAAAGTCATCATTAATAGTGGTGATTCTGATATTCAGAAAATATTGCCGTTGGAATCATTAATTGATATTAACAATACGACTACAGATGGAGGAACTACAAATGAAAACAAATAAGAAAAAAATAGCTTTTGCATTATTTTTTGTAATATGTTTTGCTGGAATTGTTTTATTATTTTCCTCTCTGGTTGTAACGAAGGAAAATGAATTTACCTTAATTAAGCAATTTGGTAAAGTAGAGCGTATTGTAAGTAACGCAGGGTTATCCTTGAAAAAACCATTTATTGAAACTACGGATACCTTACCAAAGAAAATACTATTTTATGATTTGCCTGAATCAGAGGTAATTACAATGGATAAGAAAAACATGGTGGCAGATAGTTATGTATTATGGAAAATAATAGATCCGCTTACCTTTGCACAAAGTTTGAATTCGACAGCTACTGCAGAGATCAGAATTAATACAACCATATATAACTCAATGAAAACCATTATTAGTAGTATCTCACAGTCTGATGTAATTAGTGGAAGAGATGGTGCTCTTAGTCAGTCTATTATGAAAAATATCGGTACTTCCATGCAACAGTATGGGATTGAGCTAATATTAGTAGAAACCAAGCGTCTTGATTTACCTAGTGATAATAAGAATGCAGTTTTTGATAGAATGATTTCTGAACGTGCTAAAATTGCTGCTACATACACTGCTGAGGGTGAATCAGAGGCTCAGATCATTCGTAACTCAACAGATAAGGAAATTAAAATTAGTTTATCCGATGCCGAGACAACAGCTGCACAGACGATTGCAGAGGGAGAATCGGAATTTATGAGAGTACTCTCTGAGACTTATGCAAATAAGGAAAGAAGTGATTTCTATACCTTCATTCGTTCCTTAGAAGCAGCAAAAGCTTCCTTAACGGGAAGTGATAAAACATTAATTTTATCCTCTGATTCACCAATTGCACAAATCTTTTATCAAATCGACTAGTAAATTGGAATAACAGGTACCGCATACGACATAAGGTGTAATAGCTAGTATGATAGGAGCCTGTAAAATGATGATAAACTTTAAAGAACCTTTCTACTCTTATGATAAATTGATTTCAGATGCAAAACTGCTATCAATACAATATGCTAATTTGATTCAATATGTCACGATTGGAACGTCACACGACAATCGTGACATAGTTTTGCTAAAATTAGGATTTGGGAAAAAGTATATTACTTTTTGCAGTGGGGTACATGGAAGAGAGTCAATTAATCCAATTGTCATGATGCGAATTCTGGAATATTATGCAGATATTTATACGCATCAAAAAGAAAAAAAAGAACTATTTAAAAAACAGTTAATCAATACAATTGTAGATTTGGAATCAGAATATGAACAAGTCATATATGGATCCTGTATCTATGAATTACTGAATACGTTTACCATCCTAATGATACCACTCTTAAATCCGGATGGTTATATGATTGCATTAAAAGGTTATGATGTTATTCAAGATAAAACTTTAAAAAAGAAGTGTCTTGGGATGAAAATCCCAAATTGGGAATGGAAATTTAATGCTAGAGGAATTGATATCAATCGCAACTTTCCAAGTAGACTATGGAAAGCAAATCATTCGGAGGATTATGCGGCAAGTGAGAATGAGACGAAGGCTCTGATTGCCGTATTTCACAAATATAATTCAAAAGGATTCATCGATTTTCATTCTAGGGGTAAAGCAATTTATTATTATCGTAGTATGATGTCGAATAATTATAATGAAAGACAATTAGAAATAGCAAAATATATCCAAGCAATAACAAATTATGAGCTTTTTACACCGGAAGAAGAAGTAGATAACAACGATACCGGAGGAAATACAGTTCATTATTATTCAGAATATTTTAACCAACCGGCATTAACCATAGAAACAGTGGAAGATGATGCAACCTTTCCACTGAGAAATCATCTAAGACTATCAACATTTATGGAACTAAAAGATGTAATCTTTGAATTTGGAAGCCTTGTGATATAGTAGGTAGATAGGAGTTTACAATGGAAAACAAAAATACAAGTATCAATGAATTGGAAGCCTCAAAACAATTGGGTTTCATCGAAGAACTAAAAGAATTATTTGATAAAGAATTTGAGAAGAGCGGCAAGAGGAAAACATTTCATGTTGAAACCTTTGGATGTCAGATGAACACCCGTGACTCAGAAAAAATAGCAGGTATTTTAAAACAAATTGGTTATGAAGAGATTGCTTCAGAAGAAGCGGATTTTGTTCTTTATAACACCTGTACGGTAAGAGAAAATGCGAATAACAGAGTGTATGGACGACTTGGTTATTTGGGCAAGTTAAAGCAGAAAAATCCGGGAATGATGATCGTTCTTTGTGGGTGTATGATGCAGGAAGGTACAGCTGTTGAAAAAATCAAGAGCAGTTATCGTTTTGTAGATATCATCTTTGGAACTCATAATATATATAAACTTGCAGAGTTAATTCGGATACGTTTAGATTCAAGACGTATGGTAATTGACCTTTTAAAAGAGACGGATATGATTGTTGAAAGTCTACCAAGTGAGCGTAAATTTAAATTTAAAGCAGGCGTTAATATTATGTATGGCTGCAACAACTTCTGCAGCTACTGTATTGTTCCTTATGTGAGAGGACGAGAAAGAAGCAGAAATCCACAAGATATTCTAGATGAAATCAAAATGCTTGCTGAGGATGGAGTTGCTGAGATTATGCTTCTTGGCCAAAATGTCAATTCGTTTGGTAAAAATCTTGAAACACCTATGTCCTTTGCGGAGCTTTTGACAGAAATTGAGAAGATCGACGGAATTGATCGTATTCGTTTTATGACATCACACCCAAAGGATTTATCTGATTCTTTGATTGAGGTGATGAAAGACAGTAAAAAAATATGTAAACATCTGCATTTACCAATCCAATCTGGTAGTTCGCGCTTATTAGAAGTGATGAACAGACATTACACCAAAGAAGGATATCTTGACTTGGTAAAACGAATTAGGACCGCAATCCCTGATATATCATTAACTACCGACATTATCCTAGGTTTTCCAGGGGAGACGGAAGAAGATTTTCTGGAAACGATAGACATAGTGAAAAAAGTGGGATTTGATAGTGCATTTACCTTCGCATATTCGAAGAGAACTGGCACCCCCGCTGCAACGATGGAAAATCAGGTAGAGGAAGCAGTTATCAAAGAACGATTTGAACGATTATTAGAAGAAGTTCATAAAGAATCTGCAAAAGCGGCTGGTAAGGATGAGCACACCATTCAAAAAGTATTAGTGGAAGAAGTGAATTCACAAGATACCTCCCTTTTAACAGGAAGAATGAGCAATAATGTATTGGTGCATTTTAAAGGGGATAAGAATCTAATCGGGAAAATAGTTGAAGTTTATTTAAAAGAAAGTAAGGGATTTTATTATATGGGAGAGTTGAAATACCCTGCTGATTTCCAAATAATATGACATAATGCATAAATTATTTTAAGTATGCTTGACATATTAGTAAAAACAGTATAAAATTTATATGTTGTATATTTTTGTACAATGAAAATTTAATAAGGAGGTGATCCTGTGTCAGAAGAAGCTTTGAAAATAGTAATAACGATATGTGTTTTTGTTATATCCTTAGTAATTGTTGCTATTCTTACTTGGAAGCTTGCAACTGCTTATCGCATTAAAGTATATGAAGCGAAGGTAGGTAGTGCAGATGAAAAAGCAAGAGAGATCATAGATGAAGCTTTAAAAGTAGCCGAAACTAAGAAACGTGAAGCATTACTCGAAGCCAAAGAAGAATCTTTAAAAACAAAAAATGAAATCGAGAGGGATACTAAGGAAAGAAGAGCAGAACTACAACGTTATGAAAAGCGTGTACTAGCTAAAGAAGAGACTTTAGATAGAAAAACTGAGGCACTTGAAAAAAAGGAAGCAAAACTTTCTGTAAAAGAAGCTGATTTAGACAAAGTCAGAGTTGAAGTGGAAGATTTCCATCAGAGACAATTACAGGAGCTGGAGAAAATTTCCGGACTTACCTCCGAACAAGCGAAGGAATATCTGTTAAAGACTGTTGAAGATGAAGTAAAACATGAAACTGCTATGTTAATTAAAGAATTGGATACAAAAGCTAGAGAAGAAGCGGATAAAAAGGCGAAGGATTATGTAGTTACAGCGATTCAAAGGTGTGCTGCTGATCATGTTGCCGAGACAACGATTTCTGTTGTTCAACTTCCGAATGATGAAATGAAGGGTAGAATCATTGGTAGAGAGGGACGTAATATTAGGACCTTAGAGACACTAACCGGTGTCGACTTAATTATTGATGATACACCTGAAGCTGTTATTTTATCAGGCTTTGATCCAATCAGAAGAGAAGTAGCAAGGATTGCACTTGAAAAACTGATTGTTGATGGTAGAATTCATCCTGCAAGGATTGAAGAAATGGTTGAAAAGGCACAAAAAGAAGTAGAAGTTATGATTCGCGAAGAAGGCGAAGCAGCTACTTTAGAAGTGGGTGTACATGGTATTCATCCTGAACTTATGAGACTTCTTGGTAAAATGAAGTTTAGGACAAGTTATGGACAAAATGCATTAAAGCATTCGATTGAAGTTTCCATTTTATCTGGTTTACTAGCCGGAGAAATTGGAGTGGATATCAGACTTGCGAAACGTGCAGGTTTATTACATGACATTGGAAAATCAGTAGATCATGAAATGGAAGGAACACATGTACAGATTGGTGTTGACTTATGTAGAAAATATAAAGAGTCCCCAACTGTCATTAATGCTGTGGAAGCACATCATGGTGACGTGGAATTCCAGTCACTAATCGCTTGTATTGTTCAAGCAGCTGATACAATTTCAGCAGCTCGACCAGGCGCAAGACGTGAAACCTTGGAAACATATACAAACAGGTTAAAACAGCTCGAAGATATTACCAATAGCTTTAAGGGAGTAGATAAGTCATTCGCTATTCAAGCGGGTAGAGAAGTAAGAGTTATGGTTATACCAGAACAGATAACTGATGCTGATATGATTTTACTTGCTCGTGATTTATCAAAGAAGATTGAAAGTGAATTAGAATATCCAGGTCAAATTAAAGTTAATGTAATTAGAGAATCAAGAGTTACCGATTATGCTAAATAATTAATTCCAAAGTAGGCGAAACCGATGATAATGTATAATTATCAGGGGTTTCGCCTTTTTTAATTTATATACAATTAAGTTGAATTGTTAAATCCTATTTTTCTGTTTTTTAGACAATATTCTGCAAATGTCTTCGTGGAGCGAACATATGACAGTGTACCAAAATACTTTTTTATGAATTTTTATATATTTTAGTTGCAATATCGAAATTTATATATTACAATGGAAAAGAAATTCTTAGAAATTAACTATAAATCATAGAATAAATTAAGGACGGTGCATACAAATGGCGTTATCATTATCGAAAAAAGCACAGGCGGTGAAGCCTTCTTCTACTTTGGCTATTACTGCGAAAGCGAAGGAATTAAAAGAAAATGGAATCGATGTTGTTGGTTTCGGTGCAGGAGAACCAGACTTTAATACTCCGGATAATATTAATGAAGCTGCTATCAGAGCGATACATGCTGGATTTACAAAATATACGCCAGCGGAAGGAACTCTGGAACTAAGAAAAGCAGTTAGTGAGAAATTTTTAAGGTTTAATAATCTTAAATATGAACCACAACAAATCGTTATCAGCAATGGTGGAAAACATTCCTTAACAAATATCTTTACTGCCATCTGCAATCCTGGCGATGAAGTAATTATTCCGGCCCCTTACTGGTTAAGCTATCCTGAGATTGTTAAACTTGCAGATGCTGTCCCTGTATATATTAGAGCAGAGAAAGAGCAAAATTACAAAGTAACAGCAGAACAGATTGATGCAGCTTGTACCGAGAAGACAAAAGCGTTCATCTTAAATACGCCAAGTAACCCATCTGGAATGATTTATACCAGAGAAGAACTTATAAAAATAGCTGAAGTTATAGTGAAGAGAGATATTTATGTTGTTGCAGATGAAATGTATGAGAATTTGATCTATGGAAGTGAAGAAGCAGTAAGTATTGCCTCCCTTAATGATGAGATCTATAAGCGTACCATTACCTGTAGTGGAGTAGCGAAGAGCTATGCTATGACTGGTTGGAGAATTGGCTATACTGGATCAACAAAAGAAATAGCAAAGCTTATGGGTAGTGTACAAAGTCATCAAACTTCAAATCCTAACTCTATTGCACAAAAAGCTGCCTATGAAGCTCTCACTGGTCCACAAGATTCTGTCTATGCAATGAACGAGGAATTTAATAAACGAAGAGATTATATGTATGAGAGAGTTGCTAATATGGAGCTGATTTCAGCATTAAAACCACTTGGTGCTTTCTACTTATTTGTTGATATTAGTGAGGTATTAGAGAAAGAATATAATGGTTCTAAAGTTGGTGATGTAAGTAATATGGCTAAAATATTAATTGAAGAATTTAATGTTGCAGTTATCGCATGTGATGATTTTGGTTTTTCAGATCATATTAGGTTGTCTTATGCTATTTCAATCGAACAAATTAAAAAGGGTCTTGATCGTATCGAAGAATTCCTTCATAAATTATCTTAATTAAAGATATCTACATTGATAGAAATAGGTAGTGTATTTACGAATTTTTGTAAATACACTACCTATTATTGATAAATCATGATAGAATAAATAATAAATAGGAAAAGAATAATAATTCTGAATCAAGGAAAAAAACACAAAGAATTGGAAAGAAATTTTATTAAATCATAGAAAGAGGGAATTAAAATGGCTATAATAGGATTTATTGGTACTGGTAATATGGGGTATCCAATGCTTAAGGCTGCAATTAAAACATTTGGAAGTAAGGAAGTTATCTATACAGATGCATTAATGGAACGGAAAATTTTTGTGCAAGTGGATACTGATATTCCATTTTGTCAGAATAATATAGATGTCGTAAAGAACTGTAAAATTATTGTATTAGCAGTGAAGCCACAGTATTATTCAGTCGTATTAGACGAAATTCAGGAGACAGTTACGAAGGAGCATATTGTAATATCAATAGCTCCAGGAATCACAATAGAGACAGTAAAGAATTCCTTGTCTAATGCAATCCGCGTTATAAGAGCAATGCCAAATACACCTGCAATGGTACAAGAAGGTATGTCTGGCGTCTGTTATTCAAAGGATATTTATACAGAGCAGGAAAAGGTGTTGGTAGATCAGTTTTTTACATCCTTTGGTAAATATGAGTTATTTGAAGAAAATCTAATGAATGCAGTCGTATGTGCAAATGGTAGTTCTCCTGCCTATGTTTATATGTTTATTGAAGCACTTGCAGATAGTGTGGTAAAATATGGTATTCCAAGAGATAAAGCATATACCTTAGTGGCACAAACAGTATTAGGAGCTGCTAAAATGGTTCTTGAGACAAAAGAACATCCTGGTAAATTAAAGGATAATGTATGTTCTCCAGGAGGTACCACAATTGCCGGAGTAGCTGCTTTAGAAGAAAATGGATTCCGGAATGCAATCATCAAAGCGACGGATAGTTGCTATAATAAAGCTGTTTCCTTAAATACCAGAAAATAAGATACACATCATGATCTATGCCCACAAAAAGGGCAGGTAGGAGTATAAATGAGCGAATACAAACGTTTAAAAAGAGAATTAACACATAAAGGACATATTATTGATTTTTATAGTGATACCATACAAATCAATGATGAAAAAGAGACAATTTTTGATTTTATAGGACACCGAGGAGCTGCTGCCATGGTTCCAGTTGATCCAAATGGCAACATCATAATGGTACGACAGTATCGGAATGCAATTGATCGTTATACATTAGAAATTCCAGCAGGAGGACTTAATCCCGATGAAGATAAAATAACCTGTGCAACCCGTGAATGTGAAGAAGAAACTGGTTTTAAAGCGGGCAAGGTGCATCATCTTATCGACATTTTTACTACTGTTGCTTTTAGTAACGAAAATATCGGTATTTATTATACGAATGATTTAACACCGTCCAAACAGAATTTGGATGAGGATGAATTTGTAACGATCGAACACCATTCCATAGAAGAATTAGTAAAAATGATTTTTAGTGGAGTAATAGAAGATGCAAAGACGATTGCGGCGGTTCTTGCATATAAAACTAAGATGGGTTTATAAAATAAAATATATAAAAATATCAAATCGTTTTAACGCATTCTAGCAATATCATGCTTGTTCTATTTTATTATTCTTATCATATTTATGGTATAGGTGATAAATTGACGTGAATTAATAAACGTAGACAGGAGCAAGTTATGAAGAAATTAAGTTTACATTTACATCGTTTCAGTGCTGTACAAGTTGCAATTTTTCTTTTGATTTTAGGTGTTTTTAGTGGAATTGTTTTCGCAAATGTATTTCAGAATTCTTATCGTTCGCAGATGCAGCTCTATGAAGAAAATATATTTTCCGATATCCGAGCATTGAAGATTAACTATTCCGGCTTATTTTCCTATATTTTGTGGAAAAACCTGAAGGAGTACGCGATCTTTTGGCTCTTAAGCATTACCATTCTTGGAATTCCTTATATGGCATATAAGACTATGTTTTTCGGCTTTTCCACTGGCTTTTTTATTTCTTCTATTACGATGCAATTCGGTTTCAAAGGAATACTACTCATAATTGCGTATGTATTTCCACAGGGATTACTTTACCTTCCGATTGCGGTTATATGCCTTTATAAAGGTTTTTCACTCTGTAAGATGATGTATTATGAGAATAGGAATCAGCTGGAAAGTAGATTGAAATTAATTGCACCGCAGCTTATGTTGCTAGTTTTATTAGCAATTGTAATACTGATTGGTAGCTTTCTTGAGGCCTATGTTGGTTCATTTCTTTTAAGAAAAACTTTGCAATTGTTTAGTTAATGATAGGATGCATTGTATGGAAATCGAATGAGGTAAATATTGTCTAGAGGGGGAAATGATATGGAACAGGAATTGAATGATTTTGTAAGGTTTTTGAAAGAAATAAAAAAAGCTTCTAACAATACGGTACAAGCTTATCAAAATGATTTAAGAAAATTATTATTTTTTTTAGAAAAACAGAATATCACTACCGTAAACAAAATCAGTGAAACCAGTTTAAATTCCTACATATTATCCTTAGAAAAGGAAGGACTTTCCCCCGCATCTGTAACTAGGAATATTGCTTCAATGAAAGCATTTCTATTATATTTAATCAAACATGGTGAACTACAAGGTGATCCCTCTGAGAGAATTAAACCTCCAAAAGTTGATAAAAAAGCACCATATATTCCACCAATAGCTTTAGTGGATCAACTCCTTACACAGCCAGACCTAACAACAAGGAAGGGAATCCGTGATAAAGCAATGCTTGAACTTTTATATGCAACCGGCCTTAAGGTATCCGAGCTGATTGCTATCAAAACAAGTGATATCAATTTAAGTAGCGGATATATCACCTGTCGGGGTGTGAATAAAGAAAGAAACATTCCCATTGGAAGAACAGCAGTGAAGGCACTACAAAGTTATTTAGAGAAACGAACTGATTTATCAATACAAACAGAGAATGACTTCCTGTTTTTGAATTCTATAGGAAAACAAATTAGCCGACAAGGTTTTTGGAAGATACTAAAGTTCTACGCAAAAGCTGCCGGTTTAGCAGATATTACGCCAAATACGTTACGACACTCGTTTGCAGCACATTTAATTGAAAATGGTGCTGATATTGAAAGTGTCCAGGAGTTTATGGGTCATTCGGATATTACAACAACTGGTCTCTATCTAAAATCACGTAATCAAAGTAGTAGAGAAGTGTATATGAAATCTCATCCTAGGGCCTAGGGTGAACAATGAATTCAGCTAAAGCTGAATTCATGAAGAATATGAGAATGAATTCCAGTGGGAATTCATTCTCATATTCTCGGGTTCTACAGAAAGCCTTTTCTGTAAATACAAAAAGTCTATGTTATTCACGTATTCGTGAGACATAGACTTTTATATTTATATATTTTTGTATATTAGACTATAAGCTAGTAGTAGATATGGAGATTAAAGATTGTCTGCGATGGAATAGATTAATCTTTCGGATTCATCCCATCCTAAACAAGCATCTGTAATTGATTTACCATAGATATGTTCATTTACCTTCTGGCTTCCACCTTCAATATAGCTCTCAATCATAACACCTTTCACTAATTTGGCAATATCCGCAGAAACCTTGCGGCTATGAAGTACTTCTTTTACTATTCGAGGTTGTTCTGAATATAATTTATTTGAATTCGCATGATTCGCATCAATAATTGCAGCTGGATTAGCCAAATCACGTTGATTATACATCTCAAGTAAATTATTCAAATCTTCATAATGATAGTTTGGAATTGACTGTCCATGTTTATTGACAGCGCCTCTTAAGATGGTATGAGCCAATGGATTACCAGAGGTCTTCACTTCCCAAGCACGATATAAGAAGGTGTGTTTTCCCTGTGCAGCAACGCAGGAGTTTAACATAACGGAGAGGTCACCACTTGTCGGATTTTTCATACCTGCGGGTATATCCATTCCACTAATGGTTAGTCTATGTTGTTGATCCTCAACAGAACGAGCGCCAACAGCAACATAGGAGAGGATGTCCTCAACATAGGGCCAATTTTCAGGGTATAGCATCTCATCAGCAGCGGTTAATCCGCTTTCAGCGATTGCTTTTAGATGCATCTTTCTCATTGCAAATAATCCTTCTTGCAAATCTGGTTTTTTCTCAGGATCTGGTTGATGTACCATTCCTTTATAGCCTTCTCCTGTGGTTCGAGGCTTATTGGTATAGATACGAGGAATAATGATGATTTTATCTTCCACTTTTTCTTGAATTTTAGCAAGGCGTGAAATATAATCACAAACTGCATCCTCATTATCAGCGGAGCAGGGTCCTATGATTACGAGGAATTTATCTAAAGACCCGGTAATTACATCACTGATTTGTTTGTCGCGTTTCTTTTTACGAATTACATCTTTTGCAGGCATTGGATAAGCCTTAACTAATTCTTCCGGTGTAATTACTTCTCTAATAAATTGAAAACTCATAGTATCGATCTCCTTAATATAGTTTACTTATTTTATACTGAATTTTATTCCAAGTCAATCCAATTGTTAAAAAGAATTTATTACACGATATCGGTAAAGGGACGATTGGGCAAATGCTAAAATATGAAGCTAGCTTTACTGCAAAGTTGAGGTGCTTTATATAAAATTAAAATATGATTTTTCAGTGGAAATGTTATATAATGTTATTAAGAAAATAAGTGAATTGTTTCGAAGTTATATAGATTATTAGGAATTCATTTTGACAATATTGGATTGGAGTGATAATTATGAGAATGTATGATTTGATTGGAAAAAAGAAAAATAAAGAGACTTTAAATGAAACGGAAATTCAATATATCGTAAATGGGTATACAAGTGGTGAGATTCCAGACTATCAGATGTCAGCTTTCCTTATGGCTGTTTGTTTGAATGGAATGGACAGTGAGGAAACAACAGCACTTACCCTTGCGATGGCACATAGTGGGGATTTATTAGATTTATCTGCAATTGAAGGAATTAAGGTAGACAAGCACAGTACGGGCGGTGTTGGTGATAAAACTTCTTTCGTACTTAGCCCAATGGTGGCGGCTTTGGGTATTCCTGTTGCGAAGATGTCTGGCAGAGGACTTGGGCATACAGGCGGTACCATTGACAAACTTGAAAGCTTTCCGGGTTTTTCTACGAGTCTAACGACGAAGCAATTCATTGATAATGTCAATGATATGAAGCTTGCAATTGTAGGACAAACTGCAAATTTAGCACCAGCTGATAAGAAAATCTATGCTTTGCGAGATGTTACGGCTACGGTTGATAATATTTCCTTAATAGCAAGTAGTATTATGAGTAAGAAGCTTGCTGCTGGTTCTGATGTCATCGTTCTGGATGTGACAACAGGAAGTGGTGCTTTTATGAAAAGCTTTGATCAGGCGCTTGCTCTTGCTGAGGCAATGGTTCAGATTGGTACGAATGCAGGTCGTGAAACCTATGCAGTTATTACGGATATGAATCAACCCTTAGGTAATGCGGTCGGCAATACTTTGGAAGTGACAGAAGCAATTAATACCCTAAACGGGGAAGGCCCTGAAGATTTATTAGAAGTTAGTATTACCTTAGCCTCTTATATGTTATTAGGTGCCAAAAGAGCGAAGACCTTAGAAGAGGCGAGAGAGCTTCTGTCTGAAACAATAAGAGATAAAAGTGCTCTTCATAAGCTAGCAGAGTTAATTGAAGCACAGGGAGGCAATAGTGAAGCAGTATATGATACAACACTTTTTCAAAAAGCAAGTCTGAGTGACGAGCTTCTTGCGAAAGAAGATGGCTATATCAGCTTTATTCATACAGATGAAGTAGGTATGACTTCTTTGATTTTAGGCGGTGGTAGAGAAACCAAGGATAGTATTATTGATCTCAGCGTTGGTATTTTAATTCATAAGAAATTAGGGGATGAGGTCAAAATAGGTGAATCAATTGCGACTTTGTATGCCAATGATAGTGAAAAACTTTTGTTAGCAAAGGAACGTCTATCAAATGCTTATGTCATTGATAAAGTGAAACCGAAAACACATCCATTTATTTATGCAATTGTAACGAAGGATGGCATTCTTCCTAAATAGGTTCCTATGAGTCTACTATGATAGATGTACAATAATGGAGTAGGGTTTAAGTTGGTTGAATTCTACTCCATTATTGTGCTTGGATTATTTGCGCTTTATCGCATTCGACCAACTTATGAATGCACTTAATTACTTCCTCTCATCATACAATAATATTACAACAGAGTAATGATTAAGCAGAGCAGTGTTACATCACTTATGAAACATTGCTACTTATCTTAATAGTATAAGTTGTTAACTCTGTGAAATATTAAAAATCAGAGGGGATTGTATGGGGAATTCTTCATGTAAACTAAAGTGTTCTAGATGCAACTTATATAAATTAATGATTTATATAATTATAGCGCTTCTATTATATAACATTTTTATTGTAAACGCGGGATTCAGTGATAGGAGAATGTTTTATTTACCCTTTTCACTCCATTTAAATACGCGTAATCTTGTGCTAATCAAAGGAGAGGAGTATCGGCTATTCGTATATGGCATTAATAAACGGGTATCTTATTCTTCGTCAAACTTTCGGGTTGCAGGAGTAAACTTTAATGGAAGAGTATTTGCATATCATACAGGAACGGTAATCATAAAGGCAAAGGTAGATAAAAAGACGCTAAGATGCAAAGTTCGTGTAATAGACATCAATAAAGAGCACTTATTATTAAAAGTGGGTGATACCTATCGCTTGAAAACTGTTGGTATCTTTTGTTTTCCAAGATGGCGAAGCAGAACCTCAGAGGTTGCCACGATAACGCGCTTTGGAAAAGTTAAAGCAGTCCGACAAGGAACGACGATAATCTCTGCAAGGGTAAAAGGAAGAACCATAAAATGTTTAGTTACTGTAGAATAATTCACAGGGATTGGTCTAAAAACCTATGGCATGGATTAAAATAGTAATAATACATTTTGCGGAGCAAAATATGAAAAAAACAGGTATGGTTTTAATCCTATGTTCTTTGATTTTAAATTTATTACTTCCTATTACAATTACAGCAAGGGGAGAAAACACGACACCGGAGACTACGGGAGAAGCCATCATGGTAACCGCCATGGTGAATGCACAAATTGATATTACTTCAACTTCTGCCGTCTTACTTGAAGGATCAACCGGAGAAATAATCTATGAGAAAAATAAAGATGAAAAATTAAAACCGGCAAGTATCACAAAGGTTATGACGTTGCTCTTGATCTTTGAGGCATTAGATTCAGGGCAGATTAAACTGATGGATCAAGTGTCAATCAGTGAACACGCAGCTTCTATGGGCGGTTCACAGGTTTATTTAGAGCCTTACGAGATGCAGAACGTTGACACCTTAATCAAATGTATCAGCGTGGTAAGTGCAAATGATGCCTCTGTTGCAATGGCTGAATATATCTCGGGTTCAGAAGAAGAATTTGTTGCAAGTATGAATGCAAGAGCAAAAGAATTGGGTATGAATAATACGTGCTTTTTGAATTGCTGCGGGCTTGATATCGATGGTCATTATTCAACCGCTTATGATGTTGCGCTGATGTCGAGAGAACTAATTACAAAGCACCCGGAAATAAGTACTTATTCAACAATATGGATGGATACCTTTATACATACGACAAAGAAGGGCCAAAGTGAGTTTGGTTTATCCAATACTAATAAATTAATTAAAACATACAAGGGAATAACAGGTTTAAAAACGGGTTCGACTAGCCTGGCTAAATATTGTCTCTCTGCAACAGCAAAGAGAGATAATATGGATCTGATTGCTGTCGTCATGGCAGCACCTAGTACAAAAATAAGATTTCAAGAAGCAGCGAAGCTTCTCAATTATGGCTTTGCAAATTGTAGTATCTTTACGGATGATAATACTGACATTCCATTGGAGCCAGTCAAGGTTGTGAAAGGCGTATCAGACACAGTAAAAGGGAAAGTTGGCACCTTCTCCTACCTCTGTTTGAAGGGTAAGAATTCAGCAGAAATAACGAAGGATATTTCCCTATCGGAAGAATTAATAGCACCAATTATGGAAAATGATAAAATTGGTGAAATTACATATTATTATAATGGACAAAAAATTGGTAGTATGGATATATTAGCGTCCGAAAGCATTAATAAAACAAATTTTAAACATTGTGTTGGGAAGCTTTTAAAGAAATATTTCTTATCAAAAAAATAATATACTTTAAATAGCATGCTTCTAATTGCGCGAAAAGGTTCCAGTTACATAGAACAATCTATAAAACTTTCAAATTGAGATTCTAAGTTTGGGTTTTTACTTGGAATCTCAATTTTTATTGTCTTTAATCTGGAACAATGAGTTGGAAGACGAATCCTATTCTTGACACTTTTTATGCTTCCTAGTATAGTATAATAGTTAACATCTAACATTTGCTTTCAAGTATAGTATAATGATTTACATCTAACATTTGCTTTTAGTATAGTATAATTGTTTAATAAACATTTGCTTTTAATATTAAAAAATAGATTGTCAAGGAGAGCATATGCACAATATTTTTATCGTAATGATCATTTTACTAATCGTAATATTCATCTCTTACATAGAACAGAAGCTACTTGTAACCACAAAACACATCATTGCATCAAAGAAAATACCAATTGAAATGGATGGAATTAGTTTTGTTGTACTTTCCGATCTTCATAATAATTCCTACGGTGACAAAAATAGGCGACTGATTAAGGCGATTGAGAAAACATCGCCAAATTTTATTGTCATTGCAGGAGATATGATAACGAAAAGAGATAGTTGCGTTCCAAGTGTTGGGTTATCTTTAGTTGAAAGTTTAGCTGATAAATATCAAATTTATTATACGAATGGTAATCATGAACAAGGAATAGAACTCAATGAAAACAATACTTCCTATATTGAATTCAAGCAAAGGCTAATGAAAAAGGGAGTCATATTCTTAAATAATGACAGTATTACATTGACGAAACAAAACCAAGGTCTTAGAATTACAGGCGTTGACATTGATCGTGAATTTTTTAAACGCAAGAATAATACGTTGATGGCAAAAGGTTATTTAGATACACTCATAGAAAAAGGAAAAGATACTGATTTTCAAATATTAATTGCACATAATCCTATTTACTTTAAAGAATATATGGAATGGGGTGCTGATTTGACACTTTCTGGACATATCCATGGTGGAGTTGTTCGCCTACCAATCTTTGGTGGAGTGATTTCACCACAATTTATGTTCTTTCCGAAATATGATGCAGGTCTATTTAAAGAGAACGGCAAAGAAATGATTATTTCGCGAGGACTTGGGACACATTCTATCAAGTTTCGATTATTTAATCGGCCAGAGCTAATAGATATTAAACTTAAGCGTATATCTTAACCAAGATTAGAAAGGAGAAACATGGGTATTTCAGTAAAGCTTGAAGCATTTGAAGGACCACTAGATCTTTTATTGCATTTAATTGATAAAAACAAAGTAAATATCTATGATATTCCAATTGTTGAGATTACCGAACAATATATGGACTATATCAGACAAATGGAACATAAGAATCTGGATATCATGAGTGAATTTCTTGTGATGGCCGCCACCTTAATCAACATCAAATCAAAGATGTTACTTCCAAAGGAAGAAAGTGAAGAATTAGAGGTGATCGATCCAAGACAGGAGCTCGTTGACCGATTATTAGAATATAAAATGTTTAAATATATTTCTGCCCAATTAAAGGACAAGGAGTTGGATGCATCGAGAATGACATATAAAATGTCAACCATTCCTTCCGAAATATTAGATTATAAAGAAGATATTGATATCGACACTTTATTATCCGATTTAACCTTATCAAGACTCCACACGATCTTTGAATCTATCGTAAAGAAGCAAAGTGATAAAATTGATCCCATCCATAGTAAGTTTGGTAGGATTGAGAGGGAAGAAATTAATTTATCAAATAAGATAAATCAAATACAAGAATACGGTTTATTACATAAAACCTTCGGATTTCGATTATTATTAGAAGCACAGAGTAGTAAGATGGAGGTTATCGTTACCTTCCTTTGCATCTTGGAACTAATGAAAATCGGACGAATCGAAATAGCACAGGAAAATCTATTCGATGATATCCTAATTACCTATTTAGCATCAGATGTTTTACATATGGAGGAGGTCGGATTTTAATGGAAATCAAAAAAATAGAGGCAATTATAGAAGCAATTCTTTTTACAATGGGGGAAGCGGTTGAAGTCGAAAGAATTGCAGCTGTTGTAGAACATGATGAAGATACAACCAGGAAAATTATTCGAAATATGATGGATCAATATGGAGATGAAAGTCGGGGTATTCAGATTATCGAATTAGATGGTGCTTTTCAAATGTGTACCAAGGCTGCGATGTACGAGTCAATCATAAAGCTAACTCATATTCCGAAAAAGCATGTTCTTACCGATGTATTATTAGAAACTCTTGCAATCATTGCATATAAACAACCCATCACAAAACTCCAGATCGAAGCAATCCGAGGCGTAAAATGTGACTTTGCGGTAAATAAATTGATCGAATATAACTTGGTTAGTGAAATGGGTAGGATGGATGCACCAGGACGACCAATTCTATTTGGTACCTCTGAAGAATTCTTAAGAAGCTTTGGTATACAATCCTTAGAGGATTTGCCAATTATGAATTCCGAAAAGCTGGAAGATTTTAAACTTGAAGCTGAGGAAGAAATGCAATTACAACTTGATATCTAACATAAGGGCAAACATTAGAATGTGAGGGCTAAACATTAGACTGTGAGGGCTGTTACGAGACACAAGTGCACACACATATCGGAATGAATTTTGGTTACCTCTACATTCAATCAAAATGGTTCGTCTCAGATAAGACATGAAAAGCATCATGTCTTACTGATAAGGACCATTTTAATTGGATGTAACGGTAAACGAAACACATTTTCCGATACATGTATGCACTTGTATCTTGTAACAGCCCGCCAAAGTTTATTGGCATTCCAAATGATTATTTATTGATTATTGGATACTAATTTCAAGGTATTGTATAAAGGAATTTTACAAATATTCTCATAATGTGATAGTATTCGATTCATATCTGTTGTATAATAATGGTATAATTAAGTCGAAAATGTTATCAATTGTGGTGCTATTAATGAGAAGCACATTATGCAAGAAATCGGACTATAGATTATAGCAATAATGGGAAGCCGACTAAAGTATTATTTCGTTATTTAACTATTACTCTTATATATAAAGGAGGAAGAAAATGAGTTTACTCGAAGAAATCCAAAACGATGCAGTATCATCTAATATAAGATTACTGATCTCTTACGAAGGTGCAAATTGTTAGCATCAAAATTGAGGAATAAAGAGTTTGATGAATGGGTAAATAATGAATTGTCTGGCTATAAAAATAAAAATCAACTTCCTAATTATCGTATATTAGAAAAAGTTGAAATAAGAGGCCATTTTTCAGGAGCATTCGGAAGTGGATTACAAAATGCTCATATTCCTCCTTCGTGTCTTAATAAAGATATTCGTGAATCATTAACAAGTGTATATCTTTTATCTGGTATTAGTGTTTATGAACAATTGCTTTATAATGATGAAGGTAATTTTCACGAAGCTATTCCATCTGACTTTTTGGTGTATTTTGGCGATAAGATACATGAGAATATGACTTGTATGTCCGCATGGAAAGATATTCCAGGGGCGCTATTGTTGGATTAGTAGATGAGGTCCGAAATAGGATTTTATCATTCGTTATTGAGATACAAAAACTGAAACCGAATGTTGGAGAAGTAGCATTAAATTCTGAACCTATACCACAAAGTAATATTAGTCAGGTATTTAACACTCAGATTTATGGTAGTGTAGGGATTTTATCATCAAACAATCAAAATTCAAATCAAACTATTAACATTATTAAAGGGGATTTCACTAGCTTAGAAAGGGAGCTGGATAGAATTGGAATAAATAAAAAAACATTCTTTCACTTAAACGGGCTATTGATGAGGATAAACGTATACACAAAGATGAAATGGGGAAAAAAACTACAAAATGGCTTTCAAAAATGTTGGGGAAAACTGCGAAAGGTTTTATTAAAATATCAATAGCGACAGCTTCAGAAATTCTGCCAAAATTGATATGTGGTTATTATGGTATTATATGATAAAAGCAAAGGAGAATTATCATGATAAGCTGGAACCAAATCCGACCAATAATTGAGGACATACTAAGAGAAACAAAGTACTCGACTAGTGGGAACTATAAAGGTGAACCATGTTTTCTCACAGCTTATTAATTAGCCGTATTAGTTGATAAATCAGATTCCACTATCAAAGGAGCTTTACCGATAAGTGGTGAAAAAGTTGGTCCCGATAGTTTGTCACGGCAAATAGCTTGGCATTTATCACAGGATGTTAGCAATAATATCCACAAAGTGACTTGATATACAATTTTTAAGTCTAAATGGCCTTGATGATTTTATTTTTGGTGGTGGGCATAGACCATCATTGAATGAGTTCTCCATGTTTCGTTTAATAGATTGATTATCAGTTTTCAAAATACCTAAATTCAGTAGGAACAACCAACGAGTTGGAAACGGAGGAAGAGTAAATGTCAAAATTGTTATCTCAGGATGCTGAAACATTGTTAAAAGCAATTATTGAAAAAGATACCGGTGATGGATGGATTGTTAGTATGGATTTTCCGAATACAATCTTAGATAAACATTCTGCAAACGACGAATTGAAAGATGGAAGATATATAAAATCATCGAATTTTCAAGGGTTTCATAAATTCGGCTGTCAGTTAACTTCTGCAGGAAAACATTATTTTACTAACAAAAATCAAATCCAATTAAAGGAGGCTATGGATATGTTTGTGCCATTAGCAGAACATTTGAAAAATTCATTGTTAGAGATAGTTTCTAAACATAAAGTAAATGAGAAATTTGAACCAAATCAGGAGGAAGAAAACATAATTAAGCAATTACAATCTGCCGGATATTTATCAAACTTTAAGCTCGATGTCATAGGCAATTGTAATGCAAATTACCGTTATGAAGACTTAAATTACTTGTTTTTGGAACAAGAGTATAATAAACATATGCCAAAGGTTGCTCAAACATTTATCAATAACGGTGGGCAAATGGGCGTAGGTTTCGATAAAGCAATTGTCAATGTTATTCAAAACAATGGGATTTCAATACAAGAGTTATTACCTTACATAGAAAGAATCAAGCAAGCTATACAGGAAGAAATCGATCCAGAAGACCGTGAAACAGCAATCAATAGTATTGACATAATTCTTAGTGAGTTAGAATCAGGAAATCCAAATGAAAAAAATGTTAAAAGCCATTTCAAGTTGCTGAGTAAAATAGGCGGCGGAATTAAAGTTGCAAGTTCATGTTGTACACTGCTTACTTTTGCTGATAAGGTATACCCTTTTTTACAGAATTTATCTACATGGTTTCAGGGCTTATTATAATTGTCTTGATATGGGGTATGACCAACATTGTTTGAGAAAACAAATATAGTAATAGAGTAATATTTATGAGTTTTCCATTATGTTTATTACCAACAGATTAATATTACGAAATACATATTATTTATAAAACATGGGGGGTGGGACTAATGACTTACCAATCAGAAGCGTGGGAGATATTGGGACACGATGAGTATAACCAAGTATGGGATAAATTTTACAAAGATTTTGAATTCTCTCCAAATATAAATAAAAATAGTATACCATTTAAATTTAGAATGCCAGTGGATATTTACGATATTTCCACATCATTAATCTGGAATGATAATATTGAAATAAACGAAAAGATTCGATTAGCTTTGATTGAGTGTATGAAAGAAGATTCTTACATGTATGCTTTGGACTGGCAGCATACAAGTTTCAGGTATAATCCAAGAATTATTGACAACTTTGAATATCCGGTATTTGTTAAGAATAATGTCCCAATAAGTAACGAGCATGTCGATTGTGAAGGCTATAATGTGTGGTTTCCGACTTTTTACCCAGACGGAGATTATTATTTTTTTATTGCCAAGAATTTTTCTTGGGGATTTTTAACCCACCCTTGGCTAAAAAAGTCATATATATTTGGTGAATATTTAAGAGAGTGCTTTAAAAAAATTGAGGATGAAATTGGTTTTATTTACTGCACATATTAAGCATAAAGTGAAGGAACTATAGGATACGTAGTCTTTCTTCATTGCACATTAAATCAACTTCCTATTATATTTATTAAGCTAATGAAATACAAAAGAAAGAAACAGACAAATTTGAATTTATAGCTATATCATCAAGAATTATCTAATACATTATGATAGTTGAACAGATCGGAATGCTAGGATATATAGCTTGATCTGGAGAGAAAATGTATTGAAAATAAGCGCTTACTATTGAAACAATAAAAATATATATTATGTGAAGAAATAGATAAAATCATAGTTGAAATAGAGGGATAAGAAATGAGAGGCGACAAAGAGCAGAACTGTTTAGATGTGATAAAACAAGAAATATTTACAAATGATGGTACACCGATACTCCACCCATTTACGGGGAAAACATATACTGAAGTTGACGATAATGTATTTGCAAAGGAGCAAATATGGTTTATTAACAGTAAATGTCATAAAAGTTATTTTGGGTTATTAGAAGAAGACAGAAACGATATAGAACAGATATTACGCTTTGATAAACCTAATGTTAAAACAAGTGAGTTTCCAGATTTTATATTTAATTATGGTTTTATAGAACATTTTCAAGTATCATCATCTAAAACAACGCATAAAGGTGCGGAACATATTAAGAAAATGAATTGCTTTGTTTCCAACGTAAATAGGGAGACAGAAATTTTAAAACAAAAATGGAATGAAATACCTAGTTATGATGAAGTACGATCAAAACAATGGATAATGGATAATCCAGAGCATAGTCATTCTTTTCTTATAAAGTCATTTGAAGATAACTGGAAAAATCATATAAATAGCCTGCATAACTATACAGGTATAAAAGATGTTGGGATATTTTTAATTGAATATTCGGATTATGCTCTTAGTATGGTAGAGAATGTATATGAAGGCTGGATTGATGGAATGTCACAAGGAGATATGAGGGAACAAGAAAAATTTCATTGTTATCGGTTAACAAGAGATAAGGTATTGCTTGATTTTATTTATAAATATAAAGATGAAATTAAGTATGTAATTTTCGTATATCGAGATGGCTTTGAAATAATAAGGTTAGTAAATATTCCATATCTGCTTAAATTGATACCATGGGAATATACAATCTATCCTATGACAGTTAAAAATGTATCATCATTATACAATGTTAGTGCTTCTACAAATTAGAATATGTGGGGTATAAAGAATGATTCAAGGGATTGCTATTTTCGGGCTGAATGGAGGCGGGAAGTCGACTCTAACTCATGCGTTAGCAAAACAAATAGGTTATTTTGAGATGGATGTGGAAGATTATTATTTTCCTGAGCAAAGAGAATCAAGAAAATGGGTTTTAGAAAATAACAGTATAATTGATACAGAGCATTTAGACGAACTACCTTTTTCTAATCCTAGAACAAAGAGTGAAGTACAAACTGCAATTATGGAGAATATAAAGACTCATCCTAGGTTTATTATTTCTGGAGTTACAATGAATTGGAGCGATGAAATTCTTTCTTGTATTGATATTGCTTTTTGGGTTCAAACGCCACTTGAAGAAAGATTGAAGAGAATTCAAGCGAGGGAAGAAAAAAGGTTCGGAGCAAGAGTTCTTGATGGTGGCGATATGTTTGCACAACAAATGGAATTCCGAAAAGTAGTAAAAAATCGCGATTCAAAAGCAGTTGAAGAATGTGCAATGAAACTTGGTTGTCCTGTTATTGTAATTGATGGAACATTATCTGTGATACACAATCTAGAGAAAATTATAGATAATCTTAATCATTTATTGTGAAGGAATTTAGAGCTACAAATTCCAATTTGTGAGCAAGCGAACTTCCCATTATATTTATATCGGACAACTTATTACATAAATAATGTGAAATTGTCAGCTTTACGTCGTGCTATTTAATTCATTCTTGTATTTTGATTCCTGTACATAGGGCTCAGAAGTAATTGGCGGATTTCAAAATAAAAAATACTAAAGAAAAAAAGGAATATAAATTATGAATAATGATCCAAAAATAAAAGATTTCAAAAGCTCAGAAGATTTAGTTATATTTTTGAACTTAATTATAGAACTATCATTAAAGCATTTTAATCGTTACGATGTGTATTACGATGAATTGTCTAAGAAAAGTATAAAAACACTAAGTGAAATTACCAATATAGAAACAAATAAAATAACAGAATTTTCTTTTGAAGAAATTCTATTGTCATCAATGAATATAAAACTTTACTCTGAAAATCGACAAAAGCACAGGTTAAGATATATAGATTATAAAAGTCTTGAAGATAAAATGAATTTTGTAGGTGGTCAGTTGCTTAATCTTCTTGGGGATCGTACTAAAAAAGGCGGAGTATCATATTGGCGCTTTCGTGAAGAAATTAAAAAACTTCAAGAGAGGGAAAATACGAAATTACTTGATTTAACTGGACTAGATGAAAAACTAAGGCATGAACTCAATAAACTTTATTCAGAACGTAATTACACTCATCATATGACTGATGCTAAATTTATTGAATGGGAAAATTACAGAAGAAATCAGTTAAATGAACATGGTCTTAAATTGTTTGAATATTGGCCGACAGAGAAAATAGAAATCGATGTTTTTGAATACGTCGAAGTTGAATGGTTATGGCAATTTTATTTAGCACAAATCGAATTTAAGAAGTCTGTAAAAAATGTAATCCAACAAATGAAAAAAGACTATTCCATTTTATATAAAAAGAGCATTCAAATACAAAAAAAATATTATGACGTTATGAATTGTTCCCATTTTGAAATATCAATGAATGGGATTGAACGCCATCTAGGTAAGAAAAAATAATTGCTATAAAAAGCATTTTCCAATTTTTGTTAGAAAGATCAACAAGTTACAATTGTTATAATCTTTTTCACAAGTCATATACGGATTGCTATGTTAATTGCTTTGATTAAATATTGAACTATGTTTTTTAACCATTTATAGCTTCCTATTATGTATATATTCGTATAGGGATGAATGATGTTAGTGTCGCAATTGTTAGGCAGTTAGCAAATATATATTCATTTTAAAATTGAAAGCGATTACTATTATAGTAATAGTATACGAATTGACCGAACTTTTAGAGTATGATAATGCTCGGAAAGGAATATGTGATACAATGAAATCTTATGAATTACAACCTACCCATGAAAATATCATGGCTACGTTAGCGGACAATCTCATTGATCGCAACAAGGATGTCTTTCGTTTCACAACTCTTTTAGACAACATTGATGATTCGTGTTCTATTGCTTTAGATGGAAGATGGGGTAGTGGAAAGACTTTCTTTGTTAAACAAATAAAAATGATTCTTGAAGCTTACAATCCGTTTTATAAAGACGCAGCTTCTGATGAGAATGCTCTTATTAAAAGTTATATGGAGACTTGTAAACAGCATGGTGATGAAATACCGAATTTACAGCCACAGGTTGCAGTCTATTATGATTCATGGGCGAATGATAATGACGTAGACCCTATTCTGTCTATAATTTATGAAATTATCCAGAGTGTAAATTCGGATTTCAGTTTCAAAAAAGGAAAGAGTTGTATGCAAGTTGCAGGTACAATTGCGGAATTTTTTACAGGGAAAAAGGTAACTGCTCTGATTGACTTATCAAAAGAAGAAGACCCTTTTGCCAAACTTAGGGAACAAAAGAACATCCATGAACTTATTTCTGCATTCCTAGAAAATTTATTGGCTGAACAAGGTAATCGACTTGTAGTATTTGTTGATGAGTTGGATAGGTGTAAACCCAACTATGCAGTCCAACTTCTCGAACGAATCAAACATTATTTTTCAAGTGACTTGGTTACCTTTGTGTTTTCGGTAAATCTGGATCAATTGCAACACACGATTAAACGATATTACGGAAATGACTTTGATGCCTGTCGATATCTTGATCGCTTCTTTGATCTTCGCATTTCCCTACCTCCTGCAAACCTCACGCGTTATTATCAAAAGATTGGTTTGAATAACGGTAGCTATGTATATGAGAATGTATGTAGAGCAGTAATCAAGGTCAATCATTTTGAATTGCGCGAGATTGCCAAGTTTTATCGTGTGGCAAAAACTGCAGCATATAAGCCAACACATGGTAATTATCACTTTGGATTCTCGGACGAAAAAGCGCTTCAATTTTGTTTGCTGTATGTAGTTCCTATTATGATTGGAACTAAAATTAGCAATATTGAACGATACAGTGCTTTCGTTAAAGGGGAAGATAGTTCACCGCTTATTGAAGTAATGAATTCTGGTGAATTAGGGGTTAGTATGTGTTCATCCCTTTTAAATATGAAAGAGACATTTAGCGAACCAAAACAGCAGAGCGAAGTCTTAGTGAAGCTTACAGATAAACTCAATACAGTATACAATGCCTTGTTTACCCAAGATTATTCCAATAGCATTTATGAAAAACACATTGGAGATTTGAGCTTTAGCCAATCTACACACGATGACCTAATGAGAATAGTTAGTCTACTATCTGATTTTTCGGATTTTTGTATTTAGTATAGTAGTAGACCCGTTTAGTTAAAATATCTATGCCATACAATGTGGCAGGTTGAATGATTTTTTATCTTCCCATTATGTTTATTATTGAATATGGATAGATGGCATAACGGAGATTTTATATTTTAGAATTTGATATTAACAAAATAATGCTCTCTCATAAATTTTACGATTGGAGATAAGAAATGATACTAAGAAATGCAAAAGAACTAAAAAGTGATTATTCAGTTTTTGCTTCCTTTTATAACAGAAAAATAGAAGATAAGGGCGAATATATCTGTCGTAATATGTGTGACATTAGTAGAAAAGATTCGTTAATTGAAAATTATGTTTTGGATGCATATTTTATTATGATGAATCCAGGAAGTTGTCATCCTAAAAATGTAAAATACATAATAGATAAAAGTAGAAAATGTGACAATTTAGAAATAATAGAATGTAATCCGGATCCTGCACAATATCAAATCATGAAACTTATGGATAATAAGGGTTGGAAACATGTCAGAATACTAAATTTGTCAGATATAACTACAGGCGACAGCAATGAATTTCGAGAATTATTAAATCATGTCAGTTCAGATAGTCACAGTGTATTTTCTAATTCCAGAAAAGAGGAGTTAGAAGAGCTAATAAGGGAAAATGCAAGAATTGTAGCTGCATGGACAAGTAGTAAAGAAATAAGAAATTTAGCAATTTTATGCAAGGATAAACTAAAAGACAGAGTAATTAATGGAATTCCTTTTGATAAAGAAAAAATTTATTATAAATATATAAAACCTCAATTGCAAATCCAACGAGTGCAAATATTGAAAGACCTACTAGAAGTTTTATAAGCATTGGAAGAAACGTTCGTTAAACGATTACCAGAATGGTGGAAATATAATGGCCTTGATTTTGTGTACTTGAGTCTTGGGGATATATAGGTGTGGTATATCAACAAAAACAATTAAGAAAATAGTGGGTTAATTGACTTCCCATTATGTTTAAACTATAAAAGGGAAGTAACGACAGATTATATCTAATAAGTATCTAAGTAAGAATTTGAACTACTAAATTATTCATATTTTAATAGTTTAAGAAAGGCGGGTACATGAATGCATTTCTGACAGTAATACCATTTATACTTATAAGGTTCGGACTTTTAAGCATATTGGACAAGGGGTCGTTAAAACGTGCGGCTTTCTACGCTCCACTGATTGGAAAAGAACAGGCGGCATACTGGTTTTATCAGATTTCAAACATTCTGATTTTTGTATGTCTGTGCTTTCTCAAGATTAAGACTGATCCAAACTGGTATTATGTAGGTTTGGTGATATATGGATTAGGAGTATTATTAAGTCTTGTGTCCGTATTAAATTTTGCAATACCTGCGGAGAATGGTATAAATCTTAAAGGACTCTACCGGGTTTCCCGCAATCCGATGTATTTGGCATATTTCGTTTATTTTTTAGGTTGCGTGCTACTTACTCAGTCGTTGATATTACTTGCAATACTATTAGTTTTTCAAATATCAGCGCATTGGATTATCCTATCGGAAGAAAGATGGTGCGTAAAGAAATTTGGGGAAGAATACTTAAATTATATGAATAAAGTAAGACGTTATATTTAGAAGTTTATAAGTATATTCTTCCAAGGAGAATAATGTTCCATTCCTCAAACTTCCCACTATGTTTACTGTAGGAATATTAAAAAGTATAAAAGGATTTTGAAGGGAGATTTTTAATATAATCTTTACAACAATAAATTGGAAAGTGAGATTATTATGATATATTTTGAAACAGATGTATTAGCAATAAGAGATATGAAAAAAGAGGATGCTGATATTTTTTATAGTACATATTTATCCTATGGGCAACCATCTATGGATACATTTATTTGTAGCAGTATATGAAGGAAGGGTAGCAGGAATATGCACCTTGGTACTTAATCTTGTCGAAGGCCCTTTTGGAAACAGGAATATACCGGAAATTGTAGATTTTAATGTACTTTTTGATAAACATAATTGTGGTATTGGAACAAAGATTTTAGATGTAGTTGAAGAAGAGGCTGCGAAAATCAGTAAGCTAGTATATCTTGCTGTTGGAATACATTCTGGGTATGGGGCTGCTCAACGAATGTATATAAATCGTGGTTATATACCAGATGGTACAGGTGCTTGGTATCAGAGAAAACAATTGGATCAATATGCACCATGTTGCAATGATGATGACTTAGTCCTATTTCTATCGAAAGAATTAACATGTGTGAAGTAAGTGGTTACTAGAGTTTTTCCGGGAGATTATAAGTATATTTGTAACTGTTCAGTCGCCCATTAGATTAATTTTTTATATATACAATATTTTGATAAAAATCCGTGGATAAAGTCCTGATTTTATGTTTGATTTCCATTGAATTTTTGTATGTTATCCATATTGAAA
>Ga0209511_1000698_pt1 | contig 32319 bp, 36 predicted proteins | sample SSSSmetaG_FD_184141 | JGI IMG/M metagenome (GOLD analysis project Ga0209511, IMG submission 184141) | Glacier valley bacterial and archeal communities from Borup Fiord, Nunavut, Canada, to study Microbial Dark Matter (Phase II) - ​SSSS... | ecosystem: Environmental > Aquatic > Freshwater > Ice >... | reverse complement strand
GAAAATGCCTTGACAAGCATTTTTTACACGCTTGATCCCGACGGTTGTTGTTTGCGCGTCGTATAAACCGAGGCGACGGCAATTAATCAGTGGTTTATTATTTTACGGCCGACCCAAGATCGAATCGCTAATATCGACGGTCATTTCCAAGCATAAATGCGCCAGAAGCCCGGCCAATAGTGGGGTCTGTGGTATTAAACGCGGTGACGCGAGTAGGGCATAATCGGGAAACAAAATTTAATCAAGCGAGTTTTTGGTGTGCGTATACGCCGTTCGCTGTCCGCCGTTTCCATTCGCGATTTATGATTCGCCAATGACCATTAAACCGCTGTTCAATTACCCATAAAGCATCTGTCGAAAGAGCACGATGAAAAAAATTTGGAAAGTGGCGCGCTGGTTTATTCTGGCATTGTTGATTCTTGGCGCTTATGCGGTTTATCGAATTGGCTGGGGCACGCCGTTTACGATCAACATGCTGGCGAATCGCCAGGCGGTGTTGTTCTTGATTCGTAACCCTGAATTATTTACCCAGATAGGCGCGGTTGACGGCACCATTTTTGACCGGCACTCCGGTAAATTGGCTGCTGTCGGTGTGGCCAAACGCGACCAGGATTATGCGTTTGCCGAAAAATTAATCGGCGAGGTAAAAGAGTTTGATCGCACGAGACTCGTCCGTCAGGATCAAATTACCTACGATATTTTGCTCGATTTTTATGGCTCTATGTTGCAGTACAAACGCTTCGAATGGTTGTCTTCTGAAGGCCTGTATCCGATTAGCCCCATGTTTGGCACGCAGATTACACTGCCGAGTTTTTTGCAATCGAGCCATGTGGTCAAGAATGAAAAAACAGCGCGTAATTACGTCGCTCGGCTTGAGGCCATGGGCGCTAAACTGGACGCGCTTACCGCTGAAATGCAACGTCAGGTAAAGCTCGGTGTGATGCTGCCACCGTCGCTGCTGGAAAAGTCACTTACCGTGATTGCCGACACGGTGAAAGCCGTACCGAGCGAGAATGGATTGGTCAGCAGTTTTGTGGAAAAAATGAACAAGGTGAGCGGGCTGGACACGGACCTAAAAGCACAACTGCAAAGTACGGCAACGGCAGCCGTCAAAGACCGCGTTTATCCTGCATACGCGCGCATGACTGACGCGCTCATCGCATTACGCTCGCAAGCTGCACCGCAAGGCGCAGGCGCTGCCCGACTGCCTGATGGGGCCCGCTATTACCAGTTCATGCTTAAACAAATGACGACGACTGATGATCCGCCAGAACAAGTGCACCAGCTGGGTTTGAATGAGGTCGCACGTATTGAAGCGGAGATGGATGCGCTGCTGAAGAGCCAAAGTATGTCGGTGGGAACGGTTGCTGAAAGGATGAAAAAATTACGCGAAGATCCACGTTTTCTGTTGCCCTCAACCGATGAGGGTCGCGCACAGATGTTAACGCGTTACCGGCAAATTCTGGATGAAGTGAATGCGCGCATGCCTGAATATTTCAGTACGCTTCCGCCTGAAAAGCTTAGTGTCGTGCGAGTGCCGATAGCCGCTGAAAAAGGCTCTGCCGGGGCGTACTACAATGCAGCAGCGATGGATGGTTCGCGCCCCGGTACATTCTTTGCTAATCTGCGTGACTTGAAAGAGATGCCAACCTGGGGTATGAAAACACTGGCCTACCACGAAGGCATTCCAGGGCATCACTTTCAGATTGCGACGGCGCAAGGTTTGAAGGGTCTACCGTTGATTCGCCAGCAGTCGATCTATACCGCCTATGTTGAGGGTTGGGCGCTGTATGCGGAACGGCTTGGCGCAGAAATGGGGCTATACAAAGATGATCCGTTTGGTGACTTGGGCCGTCTGCAAGCAGAGATATTTCGTGCGGTGCGCCTGGTAGTCGATACCGGGATGCATGCCAAAGGCTGGTCGCGTGAACAGGCGATTGCTTATATGGTGAACAATACCGGTATGGGCGAATCAGAAGTCACAACCGAGATCGAGCGTTATATGGCGCTGCCCGGTCAAGCCTGCGCCTACAAGGTCGGGCAACTAAAAATTCTGGCACTGCGGGATAAGGCCAAGACAGCCTTGGGTGCCAGGTTTTCTCTCAAAGATTTTCATGCCGTTGTTCTTGACAGCGGGGCAGTGCCCTTGACCATACTAGAGCAGTTGGTTGATGAATGGATTGCGCAGGCCGTTATAACTAATAAATCTGCCAAGCCTGCCAAGCCCACGCCCACTTAAACTTTACAAACAATGCCGTTCCAAAACGCCACACGCCCGGCAATTTCTTTGGCCGCATCTTTTGGAGTGGCGTAGTACCAAGCGGCGTCTGAATTAGTTTTGCCGTCTACGACAACATCATAATAATTGGCTGTACCTTTCCAGCCGCAGACCGTGGTGTGCTCGCTGGCTTTGAGTATCCCTGGCTTGATAAAGGCGAGTGGAAAATACATATTGCCTTCTACCGTGACGATATCACCTGCAGGCGCTTCAGCAATGATGGTGTTGTTCCAGGTGGCGGTTGGCATGAGTGCTTCCTTTAAGTGTGCGACGATGGGTTAATGTAGTGGGTAATGGGTAATGGGTAATGCGTACTAAAAAAGCAACGCAGCAAACAATCTTACAGGCTGCAAAAAATGATGTGAAGAACATTGAGAATATGAATTAAAACCAATACGGAATTATTTCACAACACTTTCTTCAGACCGCTTAAACCGTATAAGTTTCCCCAATATGCTGCGTCTTACCGAAATTAAACTTCCGCTGGATCATGATGAGGCCGCCATCCCGGCTGCGGCTATCAAGCGCCTAAAAATCACTGCCAGTGAGTTACTAGATGTGGTCATTTTTCGCCGTGGCTACGATGCCCGCAAGCGTGCTGATATTCATCTGGTTTATACCCTGGATTGTGAGGTCAAAAACGAGGCTGCATTGCTGAAGCGCTTTGCAGGAGATCCCAAGCTCACGCCTACACCTGATACAAAATATCAATTTGTGGGCCACGCACCCGCCGTATTGGCGTCGCGCCCGGTGGTGATTGGGCTGGGGCCCTGTGGTTTGTTTGCGGCCCTCATACTGGCCCAGATGGGCTTTAAACCGATTGTGCTGGAGCGTGGTAAAGCCGTGCGCGAGCGTACCCAGGACACTTGGGGTCTGTGGCGCAAATCCGTGTTGAATCCCGAATCCAATGTGCAATTCGGTGAAGGTGGTGCGGGTACGTTTTCAGACGGCAAGCTCTGGAGTCAAATTAAAGATCCTTTTTTTCTCGGCCGCAAAGTGCTGACTGAATTTGTTAAAGCCGGTGCGCCGGCAGAAATCATGTATGTCTCAAAGCCGCATATCGGCACTTTTAAACTGGTCACGATGGTGGAAAAAATGCGCGCCACGATTGAATCGCTGGGCGGTGAAATTCGTTTCCAGCAAAGGGTTATTGATTTCGATATTGAAAAACAGCGTGATGGTACGCGCCATATTCGTGGCGTGATTCTGGCCAATGGCGAGCGTATCGCGAGCCATCATGTGGTGCTGGCGATTGGTCATAGCGCGCGCGATACGTTTGAAAGTATTTACGCAAGCGGCGTGCATATTGAAGCCAAGCCATTCTCGATTGGTTTTCGCATCGAGCATCCACAATCATTGATTGATACAGCACGATTTGGTGCTAACGCAGGCCATGATATTTTGGGCGCGGCCGATTACAAGCTGGTGCACCACGCCAGCAACGGCCGCTCGGTATACAGCTTTTGCATGTGCCCGGGTGGCACGGTTGTGGCGGCCACCTCTGAGCCAGGCCGCGTCGTCACCAACGGCATGAGCCAATATTCGCGCAATGAACGCAATGCCAATGCAGGCATCGTGGTGGGCATCACGCCTGAACGCGATTACCCCGATCATCCACTGGCTGGTATGGCTTTTCAACGCCATTGGGAAGAGCAGGCTTTCAAAGCGGGTGGCGAAAATTACGCAGCACCTGCGCAACTGGTGGGCGACTTTATCGCGGGTCGTGCATCGACGTCATTGGGATCTATCGTGCCGTCGTACAAGCCTGGTGTGAAAATGACAGACCTGAGCAGCGTAGTGCCGGATTTTGCAATCGAAGCGATTCGCGAAGCATTGCCTGCGTTTGATAAACAGATCAAAGGCTTTGCGATGGCGGACGCCGTATTAACCGGAGTTGAGACGCGTACTTCGTCACCCATTCGTATTACACGGCGTGATGATGATTTTCAGAGCATCAACACCCGTGGCTTGTTTCCAGCGGGTGAGGGCGCTGGCTACGCTGGTGGCATTCTGTCTGCCGGAGTTGATGGCATAAAAGCGGCTGAAGCGGTTGCGCTGTCAATAATCGGCGGCGTGGGCCGGCATAAAAAAATGATGATGGACGATCAAGCGAGCCCATATTAAAAAGCGTAGCAGTATTTTGAACAGCACCGTTATATTTGATAATCCAATATAAAGAGGATTCACCATGGCACGTAAAATTCTTGAAGAAGCGCGCATCCACCCGGCTATTCGCGAGGTGATTTCTACTCACCAGATTGATATCGTGCAGGAGGTTGAAGCTGCCTTGTCAGCCCACAAAGTCGTGGTGGTCGGGATGGCACAAAACCCTATGCCAAAGCGCGCGCGCAAGGCGCTGGATGCTGCAGGTGTTACCTATCATTACCTTGAATACGGCAGCTATTTCAATCATTGGCGTCGCCGCAATGCACTCAAAATGTGGAGTGGCTGGCCGACTTTCCCGATGGTGTTTGTGGGCGGCATGCTGGTTGGTGGCGCTGATGATCTAGCTCGCCTGATTGACAGCGGAGAGCTCAAGAAAATGCTGTGATGGTGTGGCGCCGGATGGTGACACGCTTAATTTTTTCTTTGTCACCACGGCTGTAAGGTTGCTGCGATTCAGACGATTCAAGAGGTGCATGGCGGCAAAGCGACGGTAATAATTTATTCCCGTTAATTTTTTGCTGCTTAATCTTGGAACCCCACATAAAAGAGTTGTTTGCAGGAAAACATTTATTACGTATTTTTGGTGGAACAGTGGTGGCAGTTTCCTGGATGAATCCGCCGTTTCATGCGCTCGCTGTTTTTTTGTTCGCTAGCAGTAAAGCATCATGCGATACGCTCCGCCAAATCTTTGGCCGCGCCGATATAACTGGCGGGCGTCATACCGATCAAAGTCTGTTTATCACTTTCTGAAATCGGCAGAGTTTTAACAAACGAATGTACGGCTTCAACGGTGAGACCCCCTTTGCCGCGGGTGAGGTCTTTTAATTGTTCATATGCGTCAGCAATGCCGTATTTGCGCATGATCGTCTGAATCGGTTCGGCCAGTACATCCCAGTTTGCATTTAAATCCTCGGCCAGACGAGAAGGATTCACTTCCAGTTTGTCCAGCCCGCGTGTCAGTGATTCGTAGGCGAGTAAAGCATAACCAAACGCGACGCCCATATTGCGCAGCACAGTTGAATCGGTCAAGTCGCGTTGCATGCGCGAGATCGGTAATTTTTCAGCTAGATGGCGCAGCACCGCATTCGCCAGACCCAGATTACCTTCAGAGTTTTCAAAATCAATCGGGTTTACTTTATGCGGCATGGTGGACGAGCCGATTTCACCTGCTTTCACTTTTTGCTTAAAGTAGCCGTATGAAATATAACTCCAGATATCGCGATCAAAATCGATCAAAATCGTATTGGCTCGGGCGACGGCATCGAACAGTTCAGCCATGTAATCGTGCGGTTCAATTTGCGTGGTGTACGGATTAAATTCCAGCCCCAAATTTTCAACAAAATTCTTCGCAAATCCGGCCCAGTCAAGCTCTGGATAGGCGGCTATATGCGCGTTGTAATTGCCTACCGCTCCGTTGATTTTACCGAGCATCACGACGTTCGCAATCGCTGAACCTGCGCGTTGCAAACGGTAAGCCACGTTGGCCATTTCTTTGCCCACGGACGTTGGCGTGGCAGGCTGCCCATGAGTGCGTGCAAGCATAGGCAATGCTGCGTTTACATGCGCCAGATTCGTCAGTTTTTCATGGATATGGGTGAGTGCGGGAATTATTACCTGGTCCCGTGCGGCTTTCAGCATCAAGCCGTGCGCAAGATTGTTGATGTCTTCAGAGGTGCAGGCAAAATGAATAAATGTCTTGACGCTCTCAATCTCAACATTGTCTGCGAAGGTTTCACGCAGCCAATATTCGACTGCTTTTACATCATGATTAGTGGTGGCCTCAATTGTCTTTACGCGTTCGGCATCGGTGAGCGCGAAAGCAGCCACGCGTGCGCGCAATTGGCTGATGGTATCGGCCGAAAACGGCAGGCATGTGGCAATGCCGGGCTCAAGTGACAAGGCAATAAGCCATTCAACTTCAACCTGCACACGAAACTTGATCAGCGCATATTCGCTGAAGAATTCGCGAAGAACAGCGACTTTTTTTTCGTAGCGGCCATCGAGTGGGCCGAGTGCAGTAATGGGGGTTAGCGGAAGCATGAGCGCCTGTTGGGTGAAGGTTTAAGCATTGCAGAAAGAATCGAAATTTTATCATGCGTCCTCAAGCAGGGTCTGTTTTGATCGCTCAATGATGCTGAATGAGAGCAGAAAATTGCCTGCTGGATCAGGACTTGCAATGCGCCAAATGCTATAATTGGAAATAGAAAATATAAATAAGTCGAGCGATAAATTATTGCCATAGAGCAGCCGACGACGCCCTCTTACCGCACCGGAAATTTCATGAAATTGATTGCCTCATACACTAGTCCGTATGCCCGTAAAGTTCGCATTGTGATGGCGGAAAAGCGCATTGAATGTGAATTTGTTGAAGATAATGTCTGGAGTGCGGAACCCAAAAGTGCGCTTTATAATCCGCTTACAAAGATCCCGGTACTATTGCTTGATGATGGCATTTCACTCTACGATTCGCGAGTAATTACCGAATTTCTGGACGGCGTGACACCCGTATCCCGGCTTATTCCCGAAGGAGGTCGCGAGCGCGCCTTGGTCAAACGTTGGGAGGCATTAGGTGACGGTATTGCGGATGCAGGCATTGCACTCTTTCTTGAACGCAAGCGTCCCGCTGCTGAGCAAGGTAAAGACTGGATACAGCGCCAGACTGGCAAGGTTGAAAGCGGTATTGCGGCGGCCGCGCGCGAGCTGGGAGATCGCAAATTCTGTCATGGCGAAAATTTGACGCTGGGTGATATTGCGCTGGCGTGCAGCTTGGGGTGGCTTGAATTTCGTTTGCCTGAAATGACATGGCGTCTGAATCACCCCGGCTTGGCAGCATGGATGGAGCGCATTGAGTCGCGCCCTTCATTTATGGACACTAAGCCTCCCGCGTAAAACAACAGCGTTAGCAGTAAATATTTACAATCGAGCTGAAATAATCCCGCCACCGAGGCAAATTTCACCTTGATACAGTACCGCCGATTGTCCGGGGGTTATAGCCCACTGTGGCTGTTCAAAATCAAGCTTGAATGCCAGCGCCTCTGTGGTCTCCGCATGCAATAAACAGGCTGCATCAGCCTGCCGGTAACGGGTTTTTGCTCCTAGGTGATCTGGCTGCGAGATAAACCCGAACAAAGGGCTATGGCCTGCGATCCATGAAGCATCATCTGCGCTCAGGCTTCGATTAAGCAAATGTGGATCATCGTGTCCCTGCACGATGATCAATTCATTGCGTTCCCTATTTTTATCTGCCACAAACCAAGGTGTGCCCATACTGGTTTTGGTGCCCCCAATGCCCAGACCCTGACGCTGACCAATCGTGTAGTACATCAAGCCCTGATGCTCTCCCATGCGTTTGCCGTCAGGCGTTATCATCAGACCAGGTGCGCGTGGTAAGTAACGCTCCAAAAACTCTCGGAACGGTCGTTCGCCAATAAAACAGATTCCGGTTGAATCTTTTTTGGCATGGTTAGGCAGACCCGCTTCGGCCGCCAATGTGCGCACGGCTGATTTCTGCAGGTGGCCTACCGGAAATAGAGCTTTCGAGAGCTGCGCTTGACTCAAGCGGTGCAGGAAATAGCTTTGATCTTTCCCCGCATCCAATCCTTTCAGCAGCTCAAATTTTCCGTTGGTTTCACGCACGCGTGCGTAATGCCCCGTGGCAATTTTCACGGCCCCCAACGCAACGGCATGGTCCAGGAATGCTTTGAATTTGATTTCGGCGTTGCACAGTACATCCGGATTTGGGGTGCGACCGGCGGCGTATTCACGCAGAAATTCAGCGAATACCCGATCTTTGTATTCAGACGCAAAATTAACGGCTTCGAAATCAATGCCGATCACATCTGCGGCGGCGGCGGCATCAATAAAATCCTGGCGGGTAGAGCAATATTCACCATCGTCATCATCTTCCCAATTTTTCATGAAAAGACCAATAACTTCATAGCCCTGTTGCTTAAGCAATAAAGCTGTAACTGCGGAATCTACGCCGCCGGAAAGACCGACCACCACACGATTGTTCGACATATTCTGAATAATATTTGAAACGATAAAACAGGAATAAAAAAGCGGGGCCTAAGCCCCGCTTTTTGTGAATCTAAATACGCCCAAAATTACTTGGTTGGAGCGTCTTTTTTTGCTTTAGCAGCGGCAGCTTTTTCAGCTTTTGCTTTCATGGCGGCTTCTTTTTTTGCTTTTTTAGCAGCAGCTTTTTCTTCTTTGGTCATTTTTGCAGGAGCTTCGGCTTTTGCTGGAGCAGCGGCTGGTGCAGGTGCAGCAGCTTTAGCAGGAGCAGCAACTGGTGCTGGTGCGGCAGCTGGTGCTGCGGCTTTAGCAGGTGCAGCGGCTGGAGTTTGAGCAACGGCGTTCAGTGCAGCAACTGCAAACAAAGCAGCAACAACGGTAGAGATCGATTTCATGAATATTTCCTATAAGAGTGAGTGAGCTGAATAATTATTCCAGACAGATTATTGCCTGTCAGGGCGAATAACGCGCGTGAGTATAGTCGGTTGACAGGCTTTTGGGAACCTTTCAAGACAAAAAGAGCGCAATTTATTCAATATGGGCTCATTATTTACTGGATTTCTGCCCTCTATCTCTGCGCTTACTTATTCAGCCTGGGGTTTTTTTGTTTTTCTGATCCTTAATATTTCGGCGCCCGTGCTTGCTTGTCGCCACTCACCTGACGCAATATCAGCTAATTGCCACTTGCCAATAGAGGCTCTGATTAAACGTAATGTCGGAAAACCGATATGCGCAGTCATACGGCGTATTTGCCGATTTTTTCCCTCTTTAATGGAAATTTCAAGCCAATTGGTGGGTATTTCTTTGCGAAATCGCACCGGGGGATTGCGCGGCCACAACCTAGCAGGCGGCTCTATTAGATTGGCAATCGCGGGCTGTGTAACAAAATCTCCCAGATTAATGCCATGCCGAAGCGGCTTTAGCGCTTCATCCGTGGGCGTACCCTCAACTTCCACCCAATATGTTTTACTCAGATTGTAGCGAGGGTCAGCTATACGCGCTTGCAGAATGCCGTCGTCGGTGAGCAGGAGCAGACCTTCACTATCTGTGTCCAGCCTGCCTGCAGGGTAGACATCAGGAATAGGGAGGTAATTTTTGAGGGTCGGCTTGTCGCCAGATGGGCTAAATTGGCAAATGACACCATAGGGTTTGTTGAATAAAATTAACATAGAGCCCAAAAAAATAACCACTGATTGAATGTCGTTCAAAAATACCGCCAAAAAAGAAAAACCCCCACAACTTGCGCCGCGGGGGATTCCAAATTTTTGTGAGGCTAACGACCGTACTGCTTCAACATTAAAACACTGACAAATATCAGGCGTTTTTAATGTTTGATGCTTGTTTGCCTTTAGGGCCCTGGGTCACTTCGAATGCAACCTTTTGGCCCTCTTTGAGGGTTTTAAAACCATTCATTTCGATCGCCGAGAAGTGAGCAAACAAATCTTCGCTACCATCATCGGGAGTGATAAAACCAAAACCTTTAGCGTCGTTAAACCATTTGACTGTACCAGTTGCCATTGCTGTTGCTTCCTTAAAAATGAAATCGGGTTGGAGCGCCCGGAATCGTTTTGCTATCAAGGCCCGCAACCGCTTTATTGCAAATGCAGTCAACCATGAAGCTAAACTCCAAACTGCCTTTTACCGGCTAAATTGAGTGAAGTCAACAAGTTGGCGTTATATTTAAGCGGGAGTGTTGCGTGAATACAAATGTTCGTGCCGCACCGCGCCGGAAAAAATAGTTTTTGAATACGCTTTAAGTTTTAAAGGGCACTTGAAATCGGCTCACAGTTATCCATATTATTAGCTACACTTAAACAAAGCAAAATTTAAAAAGCGCTTTAATTATGAACGCTTGATGGCGTTATTTTTATCTTTAATATGTGTACAAGGCATGGCTACTAAACAACCGAACGCGCCGGGCATTGACGGTGATACCGCGCTAAAAGAAAATCCTCATCAAACCAAACCCCCACCTATGTGGCAGGTGGTGATGTACAACGACGATTACACCCCGATGGAGTTTGTAATAGATGTGCTGGAGCAGCTTTTTGGTCATACCTACGAACGCGCAACCCAAATCATGCTCAAAGTACATACGGAAGGTCGCGGGATATGTGGCATTTTCCCGCGTGACGTAGCGGCGATGAAAGTCGAGCAAGTTGGCGATTATGCCAAGAAATATGAGCATCCATTGCACTGCGGAATGGAAGAAATTTGAATCTTGACCACGCTTGTCGTCGTATCAGGTTCAGCGACGTTGCTCAGTTTCCAGTTTCTGGTTTACACACACAAAGAATGTGCGCATGCATGTTCGCAGCAGGTATAGAAAGGTAAAACATGATTGCCCAAGAACTCGAAGTCAGTCTGCATATGGCTTTTGTAGAGGCTCGGCAAAAACGCCACGAGTTCATCACGGTAGAGCATTTGTTGTTGGCTCTGCTGGAGAATCCTTCCGCGCAGGAAGTGCTGAAGGCGTGCGCGGCCAAAGTTGATGATCTGAAAAAAGCGCTTACTGAATTTATTGAACAGCACACCCCGATTGTGGCTGGTGATGGTGAAGTCAATACCCAGCCAACACTGGGTTTTCAACGCGTTATCCAGCGTGCCATTTTGCATGTGCAATCATCTGGCAAAAAAGAGGTTACAGGTGCCAATGTGCTGGTTGCGATTTACGGTGAAAAAGATTCTCATGCCGTTTATTTCTTGCACCAGCAGGGCGTCTCGCGTCTGGATGTGGTCAATTTCATTTCGCACGGTATTTCCAAAGTATCACCACAGGGTCCTGCCAAGACCGAAACCGAAGGCGAGGCTGCCGAGGGCGAACAGTCTGGCGGGGCTCTGGAAAGCTACACGTTGCATTTAAACCAGCAGGCCATTGATGGCAAGATTGATCCGCTGATTGGTCGCGACAATGAAGTTGAGCGGGTGATTCAGATATTGTGTCGTCGCCGCAAGAACAATCCACTGCTGGTTGGTGAAGCCGGTGTGGGTAAAACTGCCATCGCCGAAGGTCTTGCAAAACGTATTGTAGATGGGCAAGTCCCTGAAATTTTGGCGAAATCGCAGGTTTATTCGCTCGATATGGGATCGCTACTCGCAGGCACCAAGTATCGTGGCGATTTTGAGCAACGCCTAAAGGCCGTCTTGAAGCAGCTTATGGAAAACCCGAATGCCGTTTTATTCATTGATGAAATCCACACCCTGATCGGCGCAGGTTCAGCTTCAGGCGGCACCTTGGACGCGTCCAATTTATTGAAGCCTGCTTTGTCGTCCGGCCAATTAAAATGCATCGGCGCGACTACTTACACTGAATATCGCAGCATTTTTGAAAAAGACGCCGCACTTTCGCGCCGCTTTCAAAAGATTGATGTGAATGAGCCTTCAATAGCGGAGACGGTCGAAATTCTGAAAGGGTTAAAGTCGCGTTTTGAAACGCATCACAACGTGAAATATACGGCGGTTGCTTTAACCACGGCGGCGGAGTTATCAGCCAAATATATCAATGATCGTCACTTGCCAGATAAAGCTATTGATGTGATTGACGAGGCCGGTGCGGCGCAGCGCGTGGCGCCGAAATCGAAACAGAAAAAAACGATTGGCAAATCTGAAATTGAAGAAATCGTTGCCAAGATTGCCCGTATTCCCGCTCGCAGTGTATCGAGCGATGATCGCAATCAGCTAAAAACGCTGGAGCGTGATTTGAAGTCCGTGGTGTTTGGTCAGGATAAAGCGATTGAGGCTCTTACCACCGCGATCAAGATGGCGCGTTCGGGGCTCGGCAGCCCGACCAAGCCGATCGGCTCATTTTTGTTTTCGGGTCCGACTGGTGTGGGCAAGACCGAAGTCGCCAAGCAGCTTGCCTTCATTTTAGGCACGGAGTTGATTCGCTTTGATATGTCCGAATACATGGAGCGCCATGCAGTGTCGCGCTTGATTGGTGCGCCTCCTGGCTATGTGGGTTTTGATCAAGGCGGTTTGATGACCGAAGCGATTACCAAGCATCCTTACTCTGTGCTGCTGCTTGATGAAATCGAAAAAGCGCATCCTGATATCTATAACGTGCTGCTGCAAGTGATGGATCATGGAACGCTCACAGACAACAATGGGCGCAAGGCTGATTTTCGTAATGTCGTGATTGTGATGACAACTAATGCGGGCGCGGCGGAGCTGTCCAAAATCAATATCGGTTTCACCAACGATAAAAAAGCCGGTGATGAAATGGCGGAAATCAAGCGGATGTTTACGCCTGAATTCCGCAACCGTCTTGATGCCACGATTTCATTTGCGCCGCTTGATGAGCAGATCATCCTCCAGGTGGTTGATAAATTTCTCATGCAGTTGGAAGCCCAATTGACCGAGAAAAAAGTGGAAGTTACCTTTACCGACGGGCTGAAAAAATACCTGGCAAAAAACGGCTTTGATCCGTTAATGGGTGCGCGACCAATGGCTCGATTGATTCAGGACACGATTCGGCGCGCGCTAGCCGATGAGCTGCTGTTTGGCAAGCTGGCGAACGGCGGTAAAGTTACCATTGATATTGATGCTGATAACAAGGTCAAGCTCGCGATCAGCGAAGAAAAAGAAACTGCCGTACAAGAATCCTAGCTGAGCTTTTATTCTCCACTTCGTATTTTCGTAGCTTCGCAGTATTGCAGTATCGCAACATAATAGGGCCTTCATTGAAGGCCCTATTTTTTGTTTAATGCGTGATGTTTGCGGCGTTGTATCAGATTGCAAGGCGAAGGGCGGAGGACGGGATATGAAGCCGCGTTGGCGCTGCGCCAGCCCAATGCCTACGCAACGCCAACTTTGATAAAAAATTCCATCGAATCTGTTGGCAGTGTTTTTACTCTTGCGCTATTCTATTCGAAGCATTTAAAAATGGTCGTCGAAGTTCAGCACCTGAACACACCACGCATGGAGAGAAAGATGAAGATAAAGCAACCCCTATTTCTAATCGCCGGAATATCCACTCTTGTTGCCATCAATGTCGGTGCTGGTGCACAAACACCGACCGCCGCTCCTGCCGCCACTCCCATCGTGGCCATTAAGCCTCTACCTCCACCTCCGCCCCTACCTCCACCTCCGCCCCTACCTCCACCTCCGCCGCCACCCGCAACTTTCGCGCCAGCCAATTTAACCCCGCTGGGTGTTCGCTCGCTGGCGGCCAATTGTGCGGCCTGCCATGGTACGAATGGCAACAGCGCCGGCGGTGCGATTGCCGGCCTGGCTGGCATGAACAAAGAGTATTTGGCAGGGCAAATGAAACTGTTCAAAGAGGGCAAACGCGAGGCAACGCTAATGCATCAAATCGCCAAAGGCTACAGCGATGCCGAAGTTGCAGCCATGGCAGATTTTTTCGCTGCGCAGAAAAAATAACGACTAGAGCAACCCTTAAAGCGCCACACAACTCAAAACATTTGGGGAGAATTCAATGAGTATGAATCGTAGAGCATTTTTAAAATCGACCAGCGCTGTCACGACCTCCGCCGCTGCGGCTCTGTCAGGTTGTGCCACCCTTGGCCATAGTGGGCCGAAAGTGGTTATTGTCGGCGGTGGTTATGGTGGCGCAACAGCGGCCAAGTACATCAAAATGTGGAGCCCAAATATCGAGGTCACGCTGATTGAGCGCGATATTGAGTTTGTGTCCTGTCCGCTGTCGAATCTGGTTTTGGGCGGCTCACAGACAATGAAGGACATTACGCTCACCTACGACACGCTGCAAAAAAAATACGGCGTAAAAATGGTTCGCGGCGAAGCGATCGCCGTCGATGCGGAGAAAAAAATAGTACGTATGGCGACGGGCGATACGATCCCGTTTGATCGTGTGATTCTTTCGCCCGGCGTGGATTTTATGTTCGATGCGATTCCCGGCCTCAACAATGCCGATGCCCAAGCCAAAGTGCTGCATGCGTGGAAAGCGGGCGCGCAAACATGGGCGCTGCGCAAGCAATTGGAAGCGATGCGCGATGGCGGCGTATTCGCTATTTCGATTCCGGAAGCGCCGTTTCGTTGCCCGCCTGGCCCTTACGAGCGCGCGTGTCAGGTCGCGAGTTATTTCAAGCAGCAAAAACCTAAATCGAAGGTGCTGATCCTGGATGCGAATATGGATATCGTTTCCAAACCGGGCCTGTTTAAAAAAGCGTTTGCTGAAATGTATCCCGGCATTATCGAATATCGCGGCTCGTCAAAACTGGTGGATGTTGACGTCCGCAGCATGACCGCCAAACTGGAATTTGATGATGTAAAAGCGGATGTGCTCAATGTGCTTCCACCTATGAAGGCCGGCGGCATAGCCAATCCATTTATCACCGCCAATAAACGCTGGTGCGAAATTAATTGGCTCACTTACGAAGCCAAAAATGTACCCGGCGTCCATTTGTTAGGCGATGCATTGCAAATCGCGCCGCTCATGCCCAAGTCAGGTCACATGGCTAACGCCCACGGTAAAGCTTGTGCCGCCGCGGTCGTAGCGTTGCTCAGTGGCGAGCAGCCCAACCCCAGCCCGACATTGAGTAACACCTGCTACAGCTTTGTCTCCGCCGAGAAAGTGGTGCATGTGGCGTCGATTCACAAATACGATGAAAAAGATAAAACCATGAAAACCGTGCCGGGATCAGGCGGCTTATCAACGGCGGCCAATGAGCTCGAAGCGCAGTACGCCATGACCTGGGCTAAAAATATTTGGGCCGATGCACTAGGTTGAACATTATAAATCACTAGCATTGGCGGACGTCTTCAGCTATTTGTGTGCCACAAGCCTTGCTAATGCTAGTGTTTGATTAAAATTTTAAACCGCCGCTACTTCTGCTTTGTATGTTGTGAGGCACCGGGGCGGCCAGCCATTCAACCTGAAAAGCGGCATGGGTGCGGGAGGTTAAAACATGGTCGCGCCAGGCGTTATCAATGAATAGATAGTCTTTAGCGAAGCCTTCGATGGTGAAACCAAGTGTGGCCAACAAGCGGCCGCTGCGCACATTTTCCGGACGATAATTGGCGCCGATTCGATGCAGCTTTTGTTCTTCAAACATATAACGCATCGCGCTTTGCAGCGCCTCGCGCATCAGTCCCTTTCCTTCAAACTGCTGGTCAAGCTGATAGCCCAGCACGCAAGCGCAAAACGGGCCGCGAAAAATTTGCGAAAAGCCGATGGTGCCAATCAGGTGTGAAGGATCGTTTTTTGCCCATATCCACAACCGTACACCATGGCCGTTCTGGAAAGCGCTCTGCAGGATCGTAATTTGTGCAGCCCAATAAGCATCGGTGTAAATATCATCGGTGGCGGGCGGTGCCCACGGTGAGAAGTGTGCGCGATTACGTTCCATGAATAGCGCGGCCTGCGATACCTGCTCGGGTTGGGGCAGCGCCAGGATCAGGCGTTCGGTTTCGAGTTGAAGAGTAGCCACAGGTTCGGACATGAGCGCAAGCGAAAGGGTGTATGAGTTATGGCGTGATTGATCTGGACTTGGACAGCAATTATTCTGCAGCTAATCGGCGGTTAATTTGTGATCATTCTGTCTCGCGCAGAAAACGGACGTGCTCAATCAAGCTATCTTGCACCCGATAAATAACCACTGCGTGGCTCATCGCAGGAACGCGGCCGCTAATGCGTTCTTCATCAATCACGTAGCGGCCAATGCGGGTACGGTTGATCAATTCACAGTGAAGATTCGGGGAGCTTTTAAACAGCGCTTCATAACGAGGACGCATTTCAGTATGTCCCGTCAGCAGGCGATTGCCCGCGCCATCTTCTACCACGCAATCAGGCGTATAGCAGGCCATAAAACGCTCAACATCGCCCGCGTTGTAGGCTTCGAGCTGCATCTGAACTGGGTCATGTGCCATGCAAAAATTAGCCCGCGAACACGGGCCACTGCGCAGCCCACATTTCATTCGGGGTGCGTTTGAAACCGGATTTGGCGAATTGATGCCATCGCCCAACAATAAATGCCATCAGCGCATTGGCGAACGCATTCGGATCAAGGGAGCTATGCAATGCGCCGGAAGTGGCCGCAAGACGTGCACTTTGGCGCATAGACGCTTCAAGTCGATCATGCAGCTGATTCATCCGCACCTGCAAACGCTCGTCTTCATTGACTAGCGCATCACCAATCAGCACACGTGTCATGCCGATATTTTTTTGTGCAAAATTAAGCAGCATGGCGACAATGGCTTCGATCTGTTTCATGCCGTCATCCTTCATCGTCTCGTCGGTCTGGATTTTATTTACCAGCGAAAACACGGTCTCCTCGATGAACTCAATCAGCCCCTCAAACATCTGCGCCTTGCTCGCAAAATGGCGATATAGCGCAGCTTCCGACACATCGAGCTTTGAGGCGAGCAGGGCGGTGGTAATCTTCTCGCCCTTCGGCTGCTCAAGCATTTCTGCCAGCGTATGTAGAATTGCGCGCTTGCGTTCGCCGGGCTCTCGTTTGGCCATGTTGCTCTCCCTGACAGCTGAAAATTAGCTGAAAATATTTGTGCGAAAAATAGTTTGTGTTTGCTGATGTGATTACTGATGTGATTGCTTAATACGGTAGTTTAATATCGCTTAGCGGCGCCCGCCAAAAATGGATCCCAGCACGCCGCGAATAATACGTCTACCCGCCTCGCTCGCCATGGCACGCGCTGCACTTTTGACGGCGGCATCCACCACGCTTTCACGGCCTCGCCCAGTACCGCTGGTGTTGGCGTTGCTGCCGGGGTTGTTACCGGAACGATCATTGAAAACGCCACCGATTTTGCTAAAGACGCTACTCAATCCACCCGCGCTGTTCGCGCTGGCATCAAGTGTTGGTGCGCTGGAACTAGTATCGCCGCGGCGCGCTTTTAATTTTTCAAACGCGGATTCGCGATCAATCGTTTTTTCATATTGACCGGCGACGATTGAAGTGCTCAAAAGCTGTTTGCGTTCATCCGCTGTAATCGGGCCAATTTGCGACTGCGGCGGACAAATATAAGCACGTTCAACTACGCTCGGGCGGCCTTTGTCATCGAGAAACGAAACGAGCGCTTCGCCCACGCTTAATTCGGTAATAACTTTTTCAACATCCAGGCCAGGGTTGGCGCGGAAGGTGGTGGCCGCTGCAGTTACCGCTTTTTGATCGCGTGGTGTGTAGGCGCGCAAGGCGTGCTGGATACGATTGCCCAATTGGCCAAGTACGGTATCGGGAATATCGAGCGGATTTTGCGTCACGAAATAAACCCCGACACCCTTGGAACGTACCAGTCGTATCACCTGCTCGATTTTTTCCAGCAGCTCTTTGGGTGCTTCATTGAAGAGTAAATGCGCTTCATCGAAAAAGAATACGAGCTTCGGTTTTTCCGCATCGCCCACTTCGGGCAGCTGTTCAAATAATTCCGACATTAGCCATAGCAAAAACGTTGAATACAGTCGTGGGCTGGTGAGCAATCTATCAGCCGCAAGAATATTGACAATACCAGCCTGCCTGCCATTCGCATCGACGGTTTGAATGAGGTCATCCAGCATCAAGGCGGGCTCGCCAAAGAATTTATCTCCGCCTTGCTGTTCAAGGGTCAGTAAACCGCGCTGAATCGCGCCAATCGACGCCGATGAAATATTGCCGTAGTCGGTTGTGAATTGACTGGCATTTTCACCCACCCAGGACAGCAGCGCACGCAAATCCTTCAAATCAAGTAGCAGCAGGCCTTGGTCGTCGGCAATTTTAAAAACTAACGTCAATACGCCGGTCTGGGTGTCGTTGAGATTAAACACTCTTGATAATAGCAGCGGCCCCATTTCAGAAATGGTGGCCCGAACCGGGTGGCCCTGTTCGCCAAAAACATCCCATAGCGTGACCGGACAAGCCGCCGGCGTGAAGGGAAGCTTCAATAATTTTGCACGCTCTTCAACCCGCACATTGGCTTTGCCTGATTGCGATATGCCGGTCAAATCGCCTTTTACATCAGCCATGAAAACCGGTACGCCAATACTTGAAAAATGTTCAGCCAGCACTTGCAGTGAGACCGTTTTGCCGGTGCCGGTGGCCCCGGCAATCAAGCCGTGACGGTTGGCCATGGCCGGCAACAGCAAGAGTTCTGTCAGGGCAGCATCACTGGTTTTGGCAATTAATAGAGGATCGGTCATCGGATTTAAAGAGGGCTGGCCGGATTCGAGCGTAACCTGATAATGGTACGTGGTGTAAGTGAATGGTAACATCACAACTTCAAAATTACTTCAAAAAGCGACGCCCACTGTTGATGTATCGAGTGAGGCTTAAGCGTCCAAAGAAGCACCGAAAAAAGCACCAAGGAAAACAACATGGCAGGTCATAGTAAATGGGCCAATATTCAGCACCGTAAAGGCCGGCAGGATGAAAAACGCGGCAAGATTTTTACGCGGCTGATAAAAGAAATTACCGTCGCCTCACGCATGGGCGGCAGCGAATCAGGCGCTAATCCGAGGCTGCGTTTGGCGATGGATAAAGCCTATGAAAACAATATGCCAAAAGATACCGTCGAGCGCGCCATCAAGCGCGGCGCGGGGGAGCTGGAAGGCGTCAGCTACGAAGAAATCCGTTATGAAGGCTACGGTATTGGGGGCGCGGCGGTTATTGTAGATTGCATGACTGATAACCGGGTGCGTACGGTGGCCGAGGTTCGCCACGCCTTCTCAAAGCACGGCGGCAACATGGGTACCGATGGGTCGGTCGCGTTTTTATTCAAACACTGCGGTCAGCTCATGTATGCACCAGGCACCAGTGAAGAAAAATTAATGGAAGCCGCCCTCGAAGCGGGCGCTGAGGATATTGTGGCCAACGATGACGGCTCGTTCGAGGTCGTGACCGGACCTTATGATTTTATCAATGTAAAAGCCGCGCTCGAAAAAGCCGGGTTTAAAGCTGAGTTTGGCGAAGTCAGCATGAAGCCCTCGGTGGAAACCGCATTGGAGGGCGAAGACGCCATCAAAATGCGCAAGCTGCTGGACGTGATGGAGTCTCTTGATGATGTGCAGGAGGTTTACACCTCGGCGGTCATGGACGAGACCGGGGCCTGATATCAAATGGGAATCCTTTGATGGCCGTATTGATTACCACCACTGAACATGTCGAGGGTAAACGCATCGTGCGTTATCTGGGTATTGTCACGGGTGAGGCCAGTGCAGAGGTAAATCTGGTGTCCGATAAGCCGGTGGCGGGTTTCGCGGATTCGTATCACAAGGTAATTCCCGGTGTGCGCGATTCCGCTTTACGTGGCGCGATGCAGGGTGCGGAACAATCCGGCGGCAACGCGATTGTTGGCACCAAGATTGATTACATCATTCATGGCAGCGGACGTGGCATGGTGCTGGTGTCGGTGACGGGTACCGCAGTGGTGCTTGAGGATATTTAATGGACACAGCAAAGGTGGCACCAGCAGCGGTGGCGGGGATAGCCGCCCCAGCAGGCGAGACTGCGACGGCAGTACCGGCGATGACGCTGGATGCCCTTACGCGTGCCAAAATGTTGCAGATTCCGGAGCGCATAGAAACCGAGCGCTTGATATTGGTAGCCTCTGATGCGACGCAAGTAGAAGCCACTTTTGCTGCCGCCTATGCGTCCCGTCATGAACTCAGCTTATGGATGCCCTGGGCGCATCCGGAGCCCACTTTGCACGGCGTGACCAAACATCATGCGGATGCGCGTGCGCACTGGTTTGCACGCGATATGTTTCATTTTCAGATATATGAAAAATCCGGCCAAAAATTAATGGGCAAATGTTCTTTTCATCATGTCGACTGGGACATCCCCAAGCTGGAAATCGGTTATTGGTTGCTCACCTCTGCGGCCGGTAATGGTTATTGTACTGAGGCGGTGAACGCATTAGTTGTGCTGGCCAGAAACGTCCTTGGTGCTGCCCGGCTTGAAATTTGTACTGACCCCGACAACGCTAAAAGCCGCGCCGTGGCTGAGCGTTGCGGCTTTATTCTTGAAGGTATTCTTAAACAGAACTTCCGTGCCCCAAACGGCAGCCTGCGTGATTCATGCATGTACGCGCTGGTGCTGAATTGAAAATCCTCGGTATCGATCCGGGCTTACGTGTGACCGGCTACGGCGTGATCGAAAAAGCAGGCAACCATCTGATCTACATCACCAGCGGCTGTATCAAAACCCCAACTGGTGAGCTACCGGATAGGCTGAAAAATATTTTGAATTCAGTACAGGAAGTCATCCACCTGTTTACGCCGAATCAGGTGGCGATTGAAAAAGTGTTTGTCAACGTGAATCCACAATCGACTTTGTTGCTCGGCCAGGCGCGAGGCGCGGCTATTTGTGCAGCGGTGCTGCATGATTTACCGGTAGCCGAGTACACGGCATTGCAGGTAAAGCAAGCCGTGGTCGGAAACGGTCACGCCGATAAAGAGCAGGTACAGGAAATGGTCAAGCGCCTGCTCAAGCTGCCGGGCTTGCCGGGGACGGACTCGGCAGACGCGTTGGCATGTGCGATTTGTCATGCGCACGGAGCCGCGATTGGTACGATGTCGACCAAGGGCTATCGGGTTAAGGGTGGCAGGTTGGTGAAGTAATGAGATTGGCCGAATCAAGATCGAAAATGTTACTTACAGAAAGTTGAAAATGGCTACCGCTAAAGAAAAAAAAACGCTTAAGGCTGCTGCGCCTGAATTAGCACCGCAGGGCTTGACTCGTGGTGAACGTGATGCCGCGCAACGCGCGCGAAAATTACGCCGCCAGACCTCGGCAGAGGAGCAACAGTTATGGCATCAGCTTCGCGACAAACAGCTTGATGGATTTCGCTTTCGGCGGCAACGCCCAATCGGTAAATACATTGTTGATTTTGTGTGCGACGAGGCGAAATTGATCATTGAATTAAACGATAAATTGCCTGAGTCCAATCCGGTTGAAAAAGCGCGCGCTGCGTTTTTAAAAACTCGGGGATATAAAGTTATTTCTATGCTTAATAGCGAGGTTGCGACCAGTATCAAAACCGGTTTGGAGTTGATCAGAAAGCATCTGAAAGCAGATGGTTCAACCAACACGCTAACCGATGTGGCTGAGCCAAAGCTCAAATCCAAATCTAAGGTGGCAAGCAAAACAACCAAAGTAGCAAAAATTGTGAGCGCAGAAATTGCTGATGAAACATCAGCCACCACAAAGCTCGCTACCAAAAAAACCGCTGTAAAAAAGCTCGGTGCAAAAACCACTGTTGCAAAAAAGAAGGCAGTCGCGGACTCCGGCAACGCAGCATCTGACGCATCGGAATCTGATAAATGATCGGCCGCATTACCGGTACCCTACTGGAAAAAAATCCACCTCAAGTATTGGTGGATGTGCAAGGTGTCGGCTATGAAATTGATGTGCCGATGTCGACCTTTTACGGTCTGCCCAAGTTGGGTGATCAGGTCGCGCTGTTTACGCACATGGTGGTGCGCGAAGACGCGCAGCTGCTTTACGGGTTTGGGTCAGACGCCGAGCGTGCTACTTTTCGCACCCTATTAAAAGTGAGCGGGGTCGGGCCCAAGGTAGGGTTGGCCGTGTTGTCCGGCATGAGTGTAAATGATTTGGCTGAAGCCGTTGCCACCCAGGAAAGTGGACGGCTGGTGAAGGTGCCCGGCATTGGCAAGAAAACCGCCGAGCGTTTGCTGTTGGAGTTACGCGATAAATTAAAAGTTGATGTACGGATCGCCGTGGGTGCTAGTGCTACAAAAACCTCAAGCACATCCGATATATTGAATGCGCTGATTGGTTTGGGCTACAGCGAGCGTGAAGCGTTAATGGCCGTTAAATTGCTGCCCGCTGAGGTGTCTGTATCAGATGGTATTCGCCAGGCATTGAAGTCGCTTTCCAAAGCCTGATTTTAAAACGCTAGAGCTGGAGCGGCTTTTGGGGCACAAATGGTCTGCGATGCCCGCCAATTATAGTGTTTAATAAATTATTATTTTATCCATGTCATCATCTGCGCAAGGTTTTTACAGCCGTTTCAAAATCAGTCCCAACCTGATGCGTCACATCATGAATTGGTGGTCGCCGTTTTTGGGTATGCGCATTCACATCCTGCGGATTGCGCCGGACTGGCGCGAGGTATCGGTGCGCATGAAGCTGTCGCTGCGCAATAAAAATATTGTCGGTACCCATTTCGGCGGTGGCCTGTTTTCAATGACCGACCCGTTTTTTATGATGATGATGATGAATGTGTTGGGTCGCGATTATGTGGTCTGGGATAAGGCGGGAACGATTCAATTTATTGCGCCAGGACGCGGTACGGTTTTCGCTCATTTCGCGTTGAGTGATGCAGCGCTGGCCGAAGTGCGAGACAAAACCCGCCACGGTGAGAAGTTTGAGCCGGTCTATCGGGTCAATATTGTCGACGAAAACGACAACATGGTGGCGATCATCGACAAGACGCTTTATATTCGCCAGAAGGCAAAGGCTGCGGAGCAAAAAATTAAAGAAAAATCAATCGACGAAAAATCGTCCCGTGTCAGCTAAAATGTTCGTATGTTAGAGCCTGATCGCCTTATCGCTGCCACCCCCGCTTCGGTTCAAGAAGAAGCGCAGGAGCGCGCACTCCGCCCAAAATTTTTGCAGGAATATGTGGGCCAGGAAAAAATCCGTAATCAGCTTTCCATCTTCATTGAGGCTGCGCGTAAACGTAAAGAACCGCTTGATCACACTTTGCTGTTTGGCCCGCCGGGCTTGGGAAAAACTACGCTGGCGCACATCATCGCGCGTGAGATGGGGGTTAATTTGCGGCAGACTTCCGGGCCGGTGCTGGAGCGAGCGGGCGATTTGGCGGCGATGCTCACCAATCTTGAACCGAATGATGTTTTGTTTATTGATGAAATTCATCGCCTCAGTCCAGTCGTTGAAGAAATTTTATATCCGGCGCTTGAGGATTACCAGATCGACATCATGATTGGTGAAGGCCCTTCAGCGCGCTCGGTCAAGCTGGATTTGCCACCGTTTACATTGGTAGGTGCGACCACGCGTGCCGGTATGCTCACCAATCCATTGCGTGATCGTTTTGGCATCGTCGCGCGGCTGGAGTTTTACACTCCGCTGGAATTAAAATCGATTGTGAACCGCTCGGCACATTTGTTGAATGTCGATATCACCGATGACGGCGCCATGGAGATTGCGCGCCGCTCGCGTGGCACCCCGCGTATTGCTAATCGCCTGCTGCGCCGGGTGCGTGATTTTGCTGAGGTCAAGCGCGATGGCAAAATCGATAAGGCGATTGCAGATGACGCATTGAAAATGCTGGATGTGGATGCGATTGGCCTGGATGTGATGGATCGTCGCATGCTGCTCGCGATCATCGAAAAATTCGCCGGTGGCCCGGTAGGCGTAGAAAATCTGGCGGCAGCAATTGGCGAAGAGCGCGACACGATTGAAGATGTGCTGGAGCCGTATCTGATCCAGCAAGGCTATTTGCAACGCACCCCGCGCGGCCGGATGGCGACCCTGCTGGCTTACCAGCATTTCGGCATTACGCTGTCGGCAGCGCATGCCGCTCACATGGGTAGTGCCCAAATACCGGAGCTGTTCTGACGATGGCAAAACTTTCGCTGAAAGATGCGCAGCAAACCCAGCTGTTTACGTTCGCGTATCCGCAACGCGTTTATTTTGAAGATACCGACGCCGGCGGCGTGGTCTATCACGCCCGTTATATTCATTTCATGGAACGTGCCCGCACCGAGTGGTTGCGCTATCTCGGTTTTAATAATAGTGATTTGTATCGCAAACATAAAATGGTTTGGGTCGTCAGCGAAATTGCTATTCAATACCTCAAGCCCGCACGGGTGGATGATGCGCTGGAAATCACCGCGTCAGTCGACACCATGGGCCGGGTGCGCTGCACCTTCTACCAGGAAGTACGGCGCGGTGATGAATTATTGGTCAAAGCGCGTGTCTCATTAGCCACTGTCGCGGCAGATAGCTTTAAACCCATCGAAATTCCGGCAGACCTAAAAAAGAAAATGGAGGCGACGTGCTGAATGTTTCCCAGGATATAGCGATCTTATCGCTGATCATTCATGCCTCAATTGTGGTTAAAGTTGTCATGGGTATTTTGGTGATGGCCTCGCTCATGTCGTGGTGGTATATTTTTGTCAAAATGTTTGCGGTGCGTCGCGCTAAAAATAGCGCGAACGCGTTCGAGCAAGAGTTTTGGGGCGGCTCTGATTTGATCGGTATGTACCAGCGCGCCAGCTCCGGTCAATATGAAGCTGCCGGGATGGAACGCATTTTTGAGGCAGGGTTTAAAGAATTTTTAAAACTCAAAAGCCGTTCCGGTTCTGATATTGGCGCGCTGATGGACGGCAGCCGCCGCGCGATGAAAGCGACTTTCCAGCGCGAGCTGGATTACCTGGAGTCACATCTCTCGTTCCTGGCCACAGTGGGTTCCGTCAGCCCCTATATCGGTTTATTTGGCACAGTGTGGGGAATCATGAATGCGTTTCGCGGGCTCTCGAATGTTGCGCAAGCCACGCTCGCTCAAGTTGCACCGGGCATTGCAGAGGCGCTGATCGCTACCGCCATTGGTTTATTCGCGGCGATCCCTGCCGTGATTGCCTACAACCGTTACACCGCTGAAATTGATCGCCTGGCGAATCGTTACGAGAGCTTTATCGAAGAGTTCTCGAATATTCTGCAGCGTCAGGCGGTGGCTTGAATGGCTGATTGCATTGTTGTCTGAAAATAAGGCTAAGTGAATTTATGCGCCGCCGCCGCAAAGCGATTGCCGAAATAAATGTAGTGCCCTACATCGATGTGATGCTGGTGCTGCTGATTATTTTTATGGTCACTTCACCGTTGATTCCGCCCGGCCAGATTGATTTGCCGAGCGTTGGCCAATCATTAAACCCGACCGTCGCACCGCTTGAAATTCGCATCAGTAAAGATTTTAAAATCGTGCTGGTGGATCGCCAGCAGGGCGGGCGCGAACAAAGCGTTCCGCGAGAGCAGTTACTGTCAAGCGTGCGCACGATTCAGCTGAATCATCCTGAACAAGCAGTGGTCATATCAGCCGACAAATCGCTCAAGTATGAAGAGGTGTTGTACGTACTCGATACCTTGCAAAAAGGGCAGATCAAACGCGTCGGTTTGCTGGTCAAGCCGGCCACATGATGCGGCCCGTGTTGAGGCGCGTGTTGAGGCTAAGCTAGCACGATGACCGCAGCCTACCCTCCTGGTCTGCCACGCCCGCCACAGCCGTCTAGTGGAAGCGGCCGTGGCAAACGCAAACCTGATATGGCACGTCTCGCCGTCCGCCGCGATCCTGGCCGATTGCCGGCAGCGATCCTCGCGATCATGGTGCATGCGGCGTTTTTTGCGTTGATTGTATTTGGGGTGTCGTGGCAGGTTAAAAGCCCGCAGCCCATCTCCGCAGAATTGTGGAGCAGCCTGCCACCGATTCGTAATAGACCTGACCCGATTCCTGTGCCGTTGCCGCCAGAACCTGTGGCGCAGCCACCCGAACCTGTGGCGCCGTTAGTCAAGACGCCGGATCCGGTCGTTGAAAAGACGCCACCGGTCGCCTTGCCTTCGCGCGCGGAGATTCAATTAAAAGCCAAACGTGAACGTGAAGAATTAGCCAAACAGCAAAAATCGGAGCGCGATCTGGCCGACAAAAAAAAGCGTGATGACGCCAAATTGATGGAAGACCGTAAAAAAATTGAAGACGATAAAAAACGTCGTGACGCTGAAAAAACTCTTGAGGCTGCACAGAAAACCCAAAAAGCCGCCGACGCAAAAATACGTGCCGAGCAGGCCGCTCGCGACAGTGCGCTCAAGACAGCACGCGATGCAGCCCTCGGTGATTACTCATCCAAAATTGCCGCCTTGATTCGTAGTCGGGCTAATATTCCTGACACCGTAGTCGGCAAACCAAAAGTGGCAGTACGCTTGCGGTTATTGGTAACAGGCGTGATTTTCGATGCGCAGATCGTCACGCCGTCCGGCAACCGCGTGTATGATGAAGCCGTTGAGCGTGCGATAAATGGCATACGAATATGGCCGCAGCCCGATAACCCGGAACTTTTAGGGTCCAACCGCACACTTACACTCAATATTGAACACGAGCGATAAATAATGACTCGAGATATCACTTTTTCAAGAGGCGACTTTTTTGCCTCGATCTCCTCCCGCGCACGCTGCGTTGTGCTAATCGCATTGGCGGTAATGGCTGTAGTGGATTCGCTGGCTGCACGTGCCGTACCCGTTACAAAGGCCTCGCGACTATTTTGCGTCGGCATGGCTATATTGTTAGCCTCGTTGCTCACCGTGCAGTCGGCCTCGGCCCAACTGATTATTGATGTGACAACCAGTGCGGGTCGGCAAATTCCGGTGGCTATTGTGCCGTTTGCCAACGAATCCGCATCACCCCAAAATATTACCCCGATCATCGGCAATAATCTGGCGCGCACCGGGCTGTTTAGTTTGGTCACGCTGACGGGTATTAGTCGCCTGCCCTCCGAGCCGTCAGAAATAAATTTTGCCGACTGGTCTACGCGTGCGACTGAAGCTCTGGTGATCGGTGGCATTTATCCGTCAGCCGATGGGCGCTTTGATATCCGATTTCGTTTGTTCGATGTGGCCAAGAAAAACCAGCTTGCCAGCTTTTCGTATAACGTAACGGCTTCGCAAATTCGTGCAACGGCACATAAAATTTCAGATGAAATTTACGAAAAATTGATCGGCGAACGCGGGGTTTTTTCGACCAAAATAGCCTATGTATTAAAACGCGGCCCGCGCTTTGAATTGCAGGTGGCCGATGCGGACGGCTTTAATCCGCAAGCGGTACTTTCTTCGCTGGAACCCATCCGCTCGCCTAAATGGTCGCCGGATGGAACCAAGCTCGCCTATGTCTCGTTTGAAAGCAGAAAATCGACGGTGATTGTGCAGGATTTGGCAACCGGACAGCGTAAAACAGTATCCAATTTCAAAGGGGACAATTACGCGCCGAACTGGGCTCCCGACGGCAGTAAATTGGTGGTGGCGCTGTCGAAAGACTCAGTCTCGCAAATATATATTATTTCGGCCAATGGCGGCGATGCCAAACGTGTGACCGAGAGCAATTCCATCGATACCAACGCCACCTTCACGCCCGACGGTAAAGATATTATTTTTGTCTCTGATCGTTCAGGTGGGCCACAGCTTTACCGGGTACCAGTTGCGGGCGGGGCGGTTCAGCGCCTTACGTTCGAAGGCAATTACAATGTCAATCCACGTCTGAGCGCCGATGGAAAACTGATTGCATTTGTAAATCGCGATGGCGGCAAATTGCGCATTGCCACGCTTGAGCTGGCCTCTTCGCAGGTCAGTATTCTGACCGACGGACCACTCGATGACGGCCCCAGTTTTTCGCCCAATGGCCGCACGATTTTGTATGAATCCAAAGCTGGCGGACGCGGCGTGTTGGGTTCAGTTTCTGTGGATGGACGGGTTAAATCAAAATTGTCATCACAGTCAGGTGATGTACGTGAGCCTGCATGGGGCGGTTACGGCTCAGCAGGCGTGGTGCGTTAGGCGCAGACGGTTCGGCGCATAATCGGCATTGGCTTTCTGAATTGGTCTGCGGTCAGAAAATTATAAGTCAGTGCTTCAAAGTTTGATTATTTTAGGCAGGCTATCGTTTTTAAACCAGATTTAAATAAGGAGAACGTTATGAACAAGATATTTATCGGGTTGAGCTTAGCCATCTTGCTGGCCGCTTGTGCGAGCAAAGACCCGGTGAAGGCGCCCGTCGACTCGGCAACGCCAACGCCTACATCAACTGTGACGCAGACTCCGACCACGAAGCCGACTGACAACACCAATATTAGCGGCAAGCCGATGGATGATCCGCTCAAAGATCCCAATAATATTTTATCCAAGCGCGTGATTTATTTTGAATACGACCAGGATTCGGTGAAGGCTGAATATGCGGCTCTGATCCAGGAACACGCAAAGTTTTTAAGCAATAATCGCAATCGCAAAATTCGCCTTGAAGGCCATACTGATGAACGCGGATCACGTGAATACAATATGGCACTGGGCCAGCGCCGCGCCGATGCCGTGCGTAAAGCCACCTCAGTGCTGGGCGTGAGCAACGACCGCATGGAAACCGTCAGCTTTGGAGAAGACAAGCCAAAAGCCACCGGCCATGATGAAGCCGCATGGGCGCAAAACCGCCGCGTTGAAATTGTCTATGACGGCGAATAATTAAATTGATCGAGGTTGCTTGATGCGCGCTTTGCCTACTAATCAAATTTCCATTACTCATCTGGGTGCTGCGTTAAGCTTAGTGTTGAGTCTGACATTAAGTGTGAATGCGGCAGCGGGACTGTTTGATGATGAGGAAGCGCGCAAGGATGTTAAAAATCTACGCGTCCAGGCTGAGCAACAAAATCGCGACAACGAAAACCGATTCATGAAGCTGGATGAGTCGGTAAAAAACATCGGCGTCATTCAATTACTCAATCAAATTGAACAGCAGAATGTCGAGCTCGCAAGGCTGCGCGGCCAGATTGAAGTACTGAGCAACCAAAACGAGCAGCTCGTCAAACGGCAAAAAGATTTTTATCTCGATATCGATACACGCTTGCGCAAGCTGGAGGGCCTGCCACCTGATAGTGCTGCCGTGCCAGCAGCGGGTGGCGCGCTCGTCATCAGTCCGCCGATATTGGCAACCGCAGCACCTAAACCCGCCAATACGGGCGTCGCAGCCACGATAGGTACGGCTGGCGTGACCGGTGCGGCAGCAGCAGCCGCCAATAAGGAACAAGAAAACAAGGCCTACGATGTCGGCTCAAATTTATTTCGACGTGGCGATTATGTTGCCGCCATTCGCGCGTTCGAAACTTTCATGAAAGATTACCCGGCCAGTCCGCTTGTCTCCAATGCGCAGTATTGGATTGGTATCTGCTACTTCAATATCAAAGATTTTTCGAACGCACGCAATACTCAGGAAGCGCTGGTTAAAAACTTCCCGGATGCAGCGAAAGCGCCTGATGCGTTGCTGGCCATTGCAAGCCTTCAGATCGAAGGCGGTGACAACGGTTCAGCGCGCAATACATTGGAAGATATTATTGCCCGCTACCCCAGCACCGAGGCTGCCACCAAGGCTCGCACCCGCCTCGATTTGTTGAGACGCTGACGCCGCCATCATGACTACCACGATCAAGATTCCTGCCGCCATTACCCGCGCCGCCGAAGGTAGGGCAGCGTCCGCTGCGGCAGAGAAAAAAAATGAAATGCCGGGTATCGCAAAACCATCCCGTGCCAATGAATTGCGTATTAATGAAATTTTCTTTTCGCTGCAGGGCGAATCAAGTCGCGTAGGTCTGCCCACTGTATTTGTACGCTTGACGGGCTGCCCGTTGCGCTGCGGTTATTGCGATACCGCTTATGCATTTCATGAGGGCAAAACGAGACCAATTGACGAAGTGTTGGCAGAAGTTGCTACACATGGCACCCGCTATGTATGTGTGACCGGCGGTGAGCCATTGGCGCAAAAAAAATGCCTGGTTCTGTTGACCAAGCTTTGCGATGCAGGCTATTCGGTTTCGCTTGAAACCAGCGGAGCAATTGATATAGCGGATGTTGACGATCGGGTGTCGCGCATCATGGACATCAAAACACCGGGCTCGCTAGAGGTGAAAAAGAATCGTTGGGAAAATTTGGCCTTGCTGACAGCGCACGATGAAATTAAATTTGTGATTACCAGCGAAGCTGATTACCGCTGGGCGCGGCAATTGATGCTGGATAAAAACTTAACCACTATTTGCCCTGTTTTGTTTTCGCCTTCATTCGCCGAAGTCTCACCTGCGCAACTGGCCGAATGGGTGCTGCGCGACAAGCTTGAGGTACGCATGCAAGTGCAATTGCATAAAGTTATTTGGGGCGAAACACGTGGGGTATAGCTACTCCTTCCGCTTAGCGGCTTTGTAAGCGATACAACATCCAAGTTTAAATAAGTTGAGATGGTCAGCAATGAATAAAGTGATAAAAAAAGCGGTGGTCATGTTATCCGGCGGGCTTGATTCCGCTACCGTGCTGGCGATGGCGCGTGAGCAAGGCTATGCGACTTATGCATTGTCTTTCGATTATGGTCAGCGCCACCGTTCTGAGTTGGATGCAGCCGCACGCGTGGCCAAAGTGGGTGGGGCACATGAGCACCGTGTGATTAAGCTAGACCTTACCGGCTGGGGTGGCTCGGCGCTGACGGATCACAACATTGCGGTGCCCACTGCGCCCACCAGCGGTATTCCGATTACCTATGTGCCCGCTCGCAACACTATTTTTTTATCACTGGCGCTGGCTTGGGCAGAAACACTAGGCTCAGTCGATATTTTTGCGGGTATGAACGCGGTCGATTATTCAGGCTATCCGGATTGCAGACCTGACTATTTAGCCGCGTTTCAAACCATGGCTCGTCTCGCGACCAAATCCGGTATTGAAGGCGGTGAAATCACCATCCACACTCCCATTATAAAAATGAGCAAGGCCGATATTGTGCGTGAAGGTACGCGCCTGGGAGTTGATTATGCGATGACTGTTTCCTGCTATCAGGCCAATGCCGATGGCCTTGCTTGTGGTGTCTGCGACTCATGTCGACTGCGTAAAGAAGGCTTCCACGCAGCCGGGTTGCCTGACCCCACGCGCTACGCTTAATGTTTGCGCATAATGCAGGACATTACACAGCAGGGCGTAGAATGATTTTCATTGATCACATTATTCTGACGGCGGCGTAATGAATACGGTTTTAAATCTCGCGACCACCGTCGCATGGCTGAGTTTTGCGGTGGCTTTTATTCTGGGCGCGATCTCAGCCCGCACTCAATTTTGTACCCTCGGCGCTATTTCCGACATCGTCAACATGAATGATTATTCCCGCATGCGGATGTGGGTGCTGGCCATGGCCGTGGCGATTATCGGGGCGCAGATTTTGTACGCACTTAACCTGATTGATTTATCCAAATCATTTTATGTGCGTCCCAATATTACCTGGGCCTCATACATCATCGGTGGCTTGATGTTCGGCGCTGGCATGACGTTGGCATCGGGCTGCGGTAGCCGCACGCTGGTACGCATCGGCGGCGGCAATGTGAAATCGCTGGTGGTATTTTTATTCTTGGGCGTAGCCGCTTACATGACTTTGAAAGGCTTATTTGGTGTTTGGCGGGTCAACTATCTGGATGTGATCAATACCGACGTGAGTTTGCGTGGCATCGCAGGCCAAGACCTTGGCAACCTGATAGGCACGCTGGGCATTGAGCGAAAAACTGCACAGATGGGCGCTGCCAGCGCGATTGCATTGGCTATGCTGGTGTTCGTTTTAAAAAGCGCTGACTTCCGCAAAAGCCGGGATGGCTGGTTAGGTGGCTTAGGCTATGGCCTCGCGGTCGTGGCCGGCTGGTACATCACGGCGCACATTGGTTTTGGCGAAAATGCTGACCTCGAAATGGTGTTTTTCGGCACCAACAGCAAACAAGCCGAGTCGCTCAGCTTCGTAGCACCAGTTGCCTACAGTTTGGAGCTATTGATGCTGTGGAGCGATAAATCATTGATCGTCACTTTCGGCATCGCCAGCACGCTTGGCATGATCCTGGGTTCATTCGCCTATGCGCTCGCGTTCCGACGCTTTCGCTGGGAAGGCTTTGCCAATGTTGAAGATACCCGCAACCATATTCTGGGTGCAGTGTTGATGGGGGCAGGCGGTGTCACAGCGATGGGCTGCACTATCGGTCAAGGCATCAGTGGTGTTTCAACACTGGCGCTTGGATCATTCATCGCGCTCGCATCCATGATCATCGGCTGCTACGCCACCCTCAAATATCAGTATTGGAAGCTCATGCAAGAGGTGTAATGGCGTTAATGGCCTTAAGCCGGATAAAAATAATGCAAAATGCCGCAGCA
>Ga0209511_1000697_pt1 | contig 32336 bp, 24 predicted proteins | sample SSSSmetaG_FD_184141 | JGI IMG/M metagenome (GOLD analysis project Ga0209511, IMG submission 184141) | Glacier valley bacterial and archeal communities from Borup Fiord, Nunavut, Canada, to study Microbial Dark Matter (Phase II) - ​SSSS... | ecosystem: Environmental > Aquatic > Freshwater > Ice >... | reverse complement strand
TCTTTGTTCAGGTTGCGCGTCTTCCAGATTGGAACAGGAGTAACAAACTAAAGCAATCGCTATGTACCAGACTAACTTCTTCATAACTGCTCTATATTATTATTTAGTAAGTTTTTTCTTGGGTTTGAAAATATTGTAACCATAACCTAGGGTTATCGAGACCGAATTAAGACTGAAAATGCCATTCACAGCATAATTGTCAAAAACCGGGAAAGGATTACTATACACATCCTTTGCAGTCAGGAGCTTCGATAACCCATAGTAATAACGCGCCTCCAGTATTAGGTAACCGGGACCGGCATCTAATTTTCCTCCAATGGATGCAATTGCGCTTACGTTCAATGGATTCCGTTGATTTTTGACGTCATATGTCTTTTCAGGCACAGGCAGCTCTGCAATTTTTAACGTAGTGATCGTTTGTGAGCTGGAAAGCAGGTAATCGAGTTGAACACCCAATGCCAGGTAAGGGCGAATTAACACTTTCTCTCTCTTTTGAAAAAAACTATACTGCAAAGAGACTGGTAGCGCAAGAGTGCTCATTGCTTCCGATGCGGTTGTTGACGCTATTCCATTGTTGTTTGTAAAACTGAAGTTCCTCAACTGGAAATTCAGCTCAGGATTTAGAACAAATTTGTTATTCAGAACCGGGATCTCGGCAAAGGCGCCCGCCGTTACTCCGATCTTATAGCCGTATTCACTCGCTCCATCATTAGCGGTGTTGCTGCGGGCTACATTTGGCTGAGTTGACAACGCACCGAATTTTCCGCCAATACGGAAGATAGGTGTCGTGCGGAACGTTGCATACAACGCCTGAAATTCTGCTGGTTCTACCGCTTTGTTTAACACAAAGTAATGATCAGTCTGCAAAAGTTTAAGCATTGCAGCGTCTGCTTTCTCCGGCTCCTCAAGATAGATGTACGCCAGGGTTAGCAACTTGTAAGCTTCCACTCTCTCCTGAACAGTAAAATTCACACCCTCCAGACAGCCTTTCAGCAATGTCTCCAATTCATGAAGCCTTCCCTGCTCGTAGGTTGACCTCGCCAGCCTTAACACTTGTGGACACGTTTGTGCGTGGACAAACGTATAGCTTGATAGTAAAAAGCCAAACATTAAAAAGTTACGTTTCATCGGTTTCTATTTGTCGTTCTTTGGCAAATTGTTGCAGGTTTGCTGATAGGGTAGATCTTCTCCAGCAAAAATGTTCCACTCTTCATGTGTCATATTTCGTTTGAGTATTCCGCAAAGGATGCTCGACATGGTTTCAATCTTGGTTGGCCACGCGTGGATCGTCTGGTCTGTGCGTGAAATTCCTTCCTTAACACTTTGAATACCTGCCATCAATTGCTCATCATCCGGCGTAAATGCAACGCCCCAAACCCAATCGTGATCGCTCAGCACGATTGGCTGTTGATTAAGTGCTTTGAAATTCCACAGTCTAACAGTAAAGTCCTTACTAGCGGTTGCCATGAACTGGCCTGAATGGTTGAAGCGAATATGTTCGATTGGTCCTGAATGGCCTGAGAGCTCTCGTACAACAATACCCCTCGTGATAATTTTAACCAGACCTGATTGAAGTCCAACAATGATCTGCGTTCCATCAGGTGTATAAGAGACTGCTGTAATTGGGTCTCTGGTGGCAACACGAAGAATTGTCGGTGCAAAATTGTTTACAATGTTCCATGTATAAAGCAGGCCGTTTCTTTCAGCGTCCATTCCAACTCCCGCCAGTGTTTTGCCATCCGGACTCAGATCAATTGCACTGAATTTTACAGTTGATTTGATAACTTCAGTCGCTGTTGAAAGATCACTATAACGTATACTTCTTCCTGAGTTATCGCGTGCATAGAAACCCTTGCCATCAGGAGTAAACCTGACGTTGTCGATATCCGATATAAATCCATAGATCTTCTTTGGTGCAACGGTCGGATTTCTCAGATCATACAACTCAGCATAGTTTGCATTTCGGTTAAGTGCGTAGAGCCCGCCGGCCACGAGGTAGTTTTCATCTGAGCTGATATCAAGAGAATAAACTAAATAATCAGTGCGCTCACCCACAATTTCTTCAGCGACCCACTGACCAGTATTATAGCTCCAGCGAATGATTCTTCCATCGCTGCCGCCGGAGTAGATATGTTTGTTGCCAACGTGTGTTTCAAGCGCTCTTGCTGAACCTTTTTTGTGACCTTCGAGACTTCGTGTTAACGGATGGTTGATACTATCATGATGTAATGCAGCAAATAGTCCATTATAGATGTCATCATCGTATTTATAACCACCATACTTTGTATTGAAGTTATACCCCTGTTGAGCCAGCAACGCCTCCTCCTCATAGTTGTTTTTTAACTCCTTGGATTTAATGGCCATTGCTTTACCTTGAGCTATGTATCGTTTATTAAGTGCATCCTCTTTAGCAATACGTGCCAGTTCAGCATTTCGCTCAGCTAACTTTTGGTTTTCAACCGCGTTGTTTCTCTGAATGTTTGCCTCCTTCGTTGCAGCCAAAGCGCGTTCTTCATTTTTCACCGCTAGGTTCTTTTGTTGTTCTGCGATCGCCTGTTGCTGCTTTGCAATAACGGTTTGCTCTTCGGCGATGGTTGCTTGGCGCTTTGCCTCTTCGGCGCTTGCAACGGCTTCAATCTTTGCCGCGTTTGCTTTCTTTTCGTTTTCCTCAGCGAGCACAAGATTTAATTCTGCCTGTTTTTGTGCTGCAACTGCCTTTGTCTGCTGAATGAATGCGTATACAAGTGCGATCAATGCAATCACAGACAATACACCGAAGACGGTGGCTGTTGTACGCGCACGTTGTAATCTTCTCTTCTGTTCAAGCTCTTTGATACGTTGCTCGGTCTCCCATTCTTTTTTCGAGTACTCGAGGAAGATCATCGTTCGCTCGAACGCAGGATTGTATCGTTGACCCCAGACCAATGTAGGTCGGTGTTTCGCTTGCCAGTTCAACGCAAGTTGCAAATCAGGTGGTCTCCAAAGACCTGCCTTGCCTACTTGGTATTGTGTAGCAGCTTCGGCCAGACGCAAATACATCTGAACTGCATCAGCTTCATCATCCACCCAGTTTTTGAGACGTACCCAGATACGCATCAAACTTTCATGGGAGATATCGATCATCGATTTAGGACCGAGAATAACTCCGTATGCCGGTGTTACCAATGAACGACCTGGCTCACGGAATTTATCGATAACTGCTGCAACATCGTTTTCCGAAACATCGGCGATCGCAGCAATTTCATTCAATCGTGTTGGGCGACGGATACCAAAGTTCTCACCACGTTTTTCTGTGATGGCTTTGAACATAATTTCAGCAATGCGCTGTTGTTCTTCATCCAATTCATCATACGCTTCATTGGCGTGCATCGACAAGGCTTCCCTCATCGTTCCAATCGCTTCGTAATGCTTTAGATCAAGTGGCTCTTCATCGTAATCTTTGAATCGTGTCCAATAGCTCCATGTACGCATAAGTGCGTGCTGAAGAATAGGCAACTGGTCCGGGTTGTCACCGAGATCATTCAATAACTGCTGTGTTAAACGCGGGGTAATGCTTGCTCCACCCACCGCCACTGGCCCATCAATCGCCCTGCGTTTTTGATCGCGGGTCATTTGAGGTATCAAGTAGTGACTATCGTTAATTTTTCGTGTTAACTCAGGGAATTGCGCACAATCTCCTATAAAGTCAGAACGCATCGTGATGGCTACGTAGATAGGAGAATCTTCGTAGTTGACGGCTTCCATCAAAAGATTCACGAAGCTTAGTGTTTCATTGATGGAGTTTGGATCAGTGCTGTCTTTGAAACGGAACAACTCTTCAAACTGGTCAACAAGAATAAGGTAGTTGGTATCGGATGAGCGGCGGGATTGTTGAATCGCTTCAACCAATCCGAGCGAGCTGCTTCGTAATAGTGTTGATACGATCGTGCGCTTTATCTTCTTATCTTCAGGATCAGCCTGGTTGTATTCCCGGGTTGCGCCAAGCAATGATTCGGCGAGGTTATCGATCGGGTTTGCACCGGGTCGAGCTACAATAACTTCCCAGTTCGGACTTGTGTCCGTAAGGAACCCTCCATAAAGGATCGGTAATACTCCGCAATATATAAAGGAAGATTTACCGCTTCCGGAGGGACCGATAACACCTACAAACCTGCTTTTCGAAAGTTTGAGAAGTACTTCATCGCTTTGTCCTTCGCGACCAAAGAACAGGTGACTTTCTTCGATCTTGAACGGACGCAATCCTGGGAAAGGATTGCCCGTACTGACCACCGAAGGTATGCCTGCGCCGGGTAGCTCATCTACTTGTTGGCTCATAGAGGTTAAGGTTTAAATTCTTGTAAAAACATTTTTAATGATGCTACTGACTTATTGCTATCGCCGCTGATAAGAGTGACGTTTTGATTTTTATAACTATCAAGACTTTCTTCACTCACGATTGCCTTTCCACGAATCGGTTTATTTCTTCCAAATCCTGGCGCCTTTAAAAGATCCAGCACTTTCATTCTAACCCACTGATCGTTTACTTTACCTTTATAGATAATAGCGGCATCAAAGTTCCTCAGATTTTCAATGTGCTTCTTGCGCACCTCCATCAAGTCACCTTCAAAGGCAGGGAACACAACACTGAATCCTGATTTCTGAATAACATCAACGAGCGGTAAAACCTGCTGATGATCTACTTTATCGTGAACGAGATAAATTGTTTTTCCGGAGGTAACAACATCGGCTTTCTTGTTTTGAGAAGACAGCAATTCCTCACGCATAATGTTCTTGAAATCCTCCAGGGGATTCTGAAGTATTTCAGCCCCTTCCTGTGCTTCGATATCTCGGCGAAGTGAGTCAATAAACGCCTTTTGTTTATCACTTGCATTTCTGAGATTCGGTGCAATCCAGATAAGACGGGAAAATTCTTCCTTACGTGAACGTTTAATAATGGTATGTTCAGCGGCAAGTTTATTTTGAATATCAACAGATGAGCGATCAGAGCCATCGGGTATTTCTCCATAAGCACTTCCTATCAGGTGAATAGAAAGGCTTGCCTCTTCAAGGTCTTTACGAACAACTCTTTCAAGTTCTTCTGCTCTGTTTGGAAGCACGGTGCTGGGAAGAACTACATAACCATGACGTTGTAATTCGCGCCGTATGATATTTCGTTGAATAGAAAGATCATGTCCTGTTTCAGCTAAAAATATTGTTCTGCGTTTATAGATATTTTTGACTTCTGTTTTTGCCTGGCCTTTCAGGATGATCAGCGTTTCGTGAATGTCATAGACCAGATCTACCATCTTCATCCAATATTGCTTTTCAGCTTCCTGACTGAAGAAGTCAGTGTACTCTCTCATTTGTCCTGTTTCATTGTCGAGCTGGAACATGTCATAGCTCAACAGATCACGTAGGCGTGGAGGTTGTTCCTGGAGCGAAAGGGGAGATTTAAGAACTTTAAATACTCTCCCGATCTTAGATCCTGCTGTTGCTTTATAATACGACTCAACAGTATCAAGACAACGGCCCGACTGTGCAAACTCCTTTGATAATATTGTAACCATTACAGCGGCATTATCCATGCTTGATGCCGTGAAGTCATCGTATTCGGATTTAACCACGATTTTTATCTTTTCTCCAAGTACCTGAAAAAGCATGAGGTCAAGAAATTTTTTGTATTGAGTGATCCACCCAATTTCATTTTTCTTACCTGTCTCATCATCTTTTTCGGCATAGGTGATGAGTACATCAATGTCGTAAGCCATGGTCCTGTGTTTATGATTTTAAAAAAATTAACTGCCTGTTATAGTCGTGCTGGCACTTGTATTCCTCGTAACGTTTCTCACCAGTCCCTGAACAAGTTCATGGTGTTTTGCCATAACGAAATAGAAATCTGCGAGGTTGATTCTAAATACAACTGATCGTTCTACTGCTTCTGCTTCCGTGATCTTAATGGAAGGTCCCTCCTGAAATAAGTCTCCGAAGACTGATTCTCTTTTCATAGTTGCAACGTCACTTGTTCCTTCTCTCAACTTCACTTCGCCATGAGCAACGATAAGAATAGGTCGGTTTTCATCAGGATTATTGAACATGATCTTGTCACGCGCTTTCAAATCAAGAGGAATAACCTTATCAGCAAGGTCACTTAATATTGAACCTGGAATTCCTTTAAATACAGGAAGTGATTTAATGAACATTACCATTTCAATTCCTAAATAGAAACCATCGTCCAAACCATCGAGTAGCTGATTATTTTCAATGGATGAGTCAAGGAATTTCTTGTCACGCAACGGTAATCTGTCGGCAACGATCTGGTATTGTATTTTATCTTTATTATAGATTACCCACGCCGCTGTCTCTTGTAACAACCTGTCAGGGTTAAACATCTGTCCAATCAAACCACGGCTTACGCGAAATTCAGGAATAAAGGCGGAAGAATAAACGGCGCACATCTTTGTCCAGCGATTGTTAAGATTAAAATCCCGGTTAAGAATATAATTCACAACCTGAACAGGATTATAACTTTCACGCGGGAAATAGATCTGAAGACGATTCATCTTGTCGCTTACCGAAATGTCATCGAATAAGGGGAAAAGCTTTGGCTTCATCTCCTGATCAACGAATAGATCCATAAGCTCAAGTGCGTATGCAACACCATCGGCAGTTCCGGTTTCTACGTTTTCACGAACAAGCTGCACGGATTGTGGATCATATAAGATTGACATCAGCAATGATATCTGATCATAATTATCCCGCAGTTCTTCGCGCAACGCTGCTTTTAAAAATGCAAAGTGCTCTATCTCCGGAAGTTCCTCTTGTGCACACAGGTTCCAAAGTGTTTTACCAATTTCAGTATCAAGAAGGTCCATTACCTGACGACGCTCACGTCCTTTTGCACTATAGTTTGTAAAGCGCAAAGAGTAAAATATCTGTTTGACAATTCTTTTATCCGGGTAGTCCGATTTTTTCCAAAGTAACTGCCATGCTTCTGTTCCCCCGATATGTCCCATGATCTGAACGATCTTCAGCATTACCTGGTCCGTCTGACCTGATTTATAAAATGCTGAATCCAATACCTGGAGAACGGATGATCCGGCTTCTTTCAATGCAGCCGTTACTTGATTGCTATACAACGGGGATGAGAGCAGATCAATCATTACCGGCCATGTCTCAGAACGTTTAATTTTTCTTGCGGTGAGGATCGCTTCATTGCGAACTTTGCTATCGGCATCGCGAAGAAGCTCAAGCAATATGAATATCGTACGCTGGCTTATTAATTTTCTTAAAAGTTTGGCAGCAAGTAAACGATCAGATTGTTTCACTGACTTGCCGAGCTTCATCAATTTTTCTGCGGAGATCGAAAGTAAGTCACTGTCTTCAGATGCACCTGCGGCCTGTCTGGCAAGACCAAGCATTTCGTTATCACCCTGCTGATCATCAATGCCAAGCTCTTTGATTTTTTCCTGTGCAAACAGTTTCACTTTTTTCAGGTCACTTTGTGCCAAGCGCTGGACCGATGCTTCGAATAATGCAGGCTCGAGTTTTTCCATGAGTTTTAGACCATAGATAACTTTCTCTTCAGCGGAACTGTTAACTTCTTTCTCCAACACACTGTTCAGTGTAAACTCACGCACAACGTGTCCTTCAACAGAAGATCTGTTTCGCTGAAGTGAATTTTGTAACGTTTCGCGATACCCTGCATACATTTTATTTGTAACGAAGTACCAGATACCCAGTATTGGTAATGTAAATAGTGTGATAGATAACAAATCGAATATCTTGAACGAGTTGATCAATACGATCAGGCCCCCTGCAACGATCGTTGCAAAGGCAGTAACAATACCTTCGATCTTTGTCTGCGCGTCAAGTTTGATTGATTTCTCAATGGGAACATAATAGAATTTGAAGATGGGAGAATCAAGTGAATCGCGCAACGTATTCATAAATAACTTACTCATAGCGATCATGATGAAGAAAAATATTACGTCACCGGAGCCGCCTTCTTGTGTTGGATCATAACCAAAGAAAAATCCTAGGCCTAATGCAGCAACAGTAAACACAATAAGAAGGAGAGGGTTAATAATAAGCGAGACCCTGAGTCCATACTCTTCCTGAATTCTGTCCGTTGCGAATGTTGCGAACATGAAACTAACGATCACAATTGTTGCCTCAAAAAGACTTAGAAAATAAGGAATCTGTGTAGAGTCAAACTGACTGGTTGTTACGTTATAAAAAGAGTAGTCAATGAATCGAAGTGCTATGAATGATACGACGATAAATGCCGAAAGCAACATTACGTATCGATAGCTGAGGAACTGCCCAATAGTAAGCTTCTTATTTTCTTTTTCATTAAGGATACCAACCATCTCTGCGGCCGTTCTTCTGTGGAGATACTTGTTTGATAGAATGACAAACAATATCAGGAAGACTATAATACTGAAAAGACCAATTGTAAAAAGTGAGTCAATCTGAACGCCAAAGTTCAGCATGATTGGAATGGTAAAGAAGGCCAGGATTTGCGCGATGTCCATACCAACGTCTACGCTACCAATAACCCGTTTCTGCTGACGAAGTGTGAAGAGTCGGTTGAATGAGCCCCAGAATACCAACTGACTTACGAATGTAAAGGGGAGGATGAGTGTGAATCCTATGTAGTAAAGTAAATTCTCGTCTGCTACATACGCTTTCCCAAATTCCAGAAAAGCAGTGCCCGCTATGATCAGTAAGAGGAATATAACGGCAAGAGTCCGGAAAGGGATCCTACCCATCAGGATATTAAAAAGTCCGGTGGCTATAAAACCAAACCCACCTCCGATTACCAGAGCCGTGGGAAGATTCCTCTGCTCATCATAGTGAGTGAGGAACAACGACTGTGCGGCAACGGCCACAGTCGCCAGGAATAATCCCATAAAAAAGGAGATAGCAAGAAGAAGCGAGACAGGTCCCGTTTCGTCAGGTTCAACACCTAAAAATTTCGTTAGTCGCTCTTGCATAGTTAGGGAAGTTTTAAAGTCGACAGGGAAATATCTGACAATTCGGCGAAAATTCCTATTCATGGCATTATTTCAATAGGTATAAATGAATGGCTGACTAAGAGGTAGTTAGCTCGTAATGATATATTTTACTTTAGCTTTTGGTCGACAGAGTACCAGAGAATGGTATGATTTTTCTATCGACTGGGTTGTTGTTTTGTGAAAAATAGCAACATCGGGGTATATAAATCCTGTGAGCTAGTTCCCTAAGGCAGAAGCAAGGAGCTGTCTCCATAGCTCAGAAATCTGTAATTATTGATCAATGCTACATCGTAAATTTTTTTCCAATCTGCTCCCGTCAGGGCTGCAATCAGGAGCAGCAATGTCGATCCTGGCTGGTGGAAATTGGTGATGAGACCCTGGCATATTCTCATCTCATATCCGGGAAAAATATAAATGGAAGTTTGGCCCATGATCTCGCTGACGCCGTACTTGTCCATGTGGTCAAGCACAGCGTTCAAGGCAACCTCAGCAGAGGGACTTGATTCGTTTATTATATAGGGATCAAGTTTTTCAATGATGAAAGGTGCACCTGGATTGGTCAGCAGTTTAGTTCCATACCAGTAAAGACTTTCCAGGGTTCTCAGCGCTGTTGTGCCAACCGCTATGATCTTCTTTCCCGGAATGAGAAGTTTTTTAATGTTTTCGATTGGGATAATGATCTGTTCAGTGTGCATTGAATGTTCAACAGCATTTTCAACTTTAACAGGCATGAACGTTCCAGCGCTTACATGCAGGGTTAAAAAGTTTGTTTCGATTCCCTTCGTCCGAAGCTCCTCCAAAACGTTATCAGTAAAGTGGAGCCCCGCAGTCGGTGCAGCAACGGCCCCTTCCATTTGAGAATAAACAGTTTGATAACGTTCGGTATCCGATTCATCTGCCGATCGCTTGATATAAGGGGGCAACGGAATTGCACCTGCAGCATGAATTATTTCTGCGAAAGTAAGGGTCGGAGGTTTCCATGTGAATTCCACAATTCCATTTTCACGATCTGCCAGGCGAACTTCCACGACTATCGATCCAATCTCTTTTTTTAATACAATACCATCATTCCATTTCTTAAGATTTCCGACAGCACACTTCCATGTCACCGTATTTGTTGTGCTTAGAATTACCGATATGATTGTGGAAGGGAAAACAGGTTGTAAAAGAAATACTTCAATTTTGGCCCCCGTATCTTTTTCAAAGAAAAAGCGCGCGGGAATAACCTTTGTATTGTTAAAGAACAGCACTGTATTATCAGGTAGCAGATCAGGTAGTTGAGAGAATGTTGTGTGGGATATCTGTCCTTTATTATAAACCAAAAGCTTTGATTCATCCCGCTTTATTAAAGGGTAAGAGGCGATACGATCTTCCGGAAGGTTGTAGGTATAGTCATGGATATTAATAGGAGGCAGTTTCATTAGGAAGGCAAAATTAGAAAGGTGATTGTATTTGCCGAGCATGAGTGGCATATTCGTAAAATAATATGTCCCTGAAAGCATCTTTTTTTAAGAAAACGTTCAATTTCTCTTTTAAAGCCCGTACGTCGCGCGGAGCGATGGATAAAAAAGATTCCTGGTTCCTCAGTATTTGGGACAGCGAACAACCCGAAGTTGTCGGCATCGGAGAAGCTGGTCCGTTGCCGGGATTAAGTCACGAAAAAAGTGCGGATGTAGAAGCAGAGCTTTTGGGAATTATCAAAGTGATTTCCAATGCCGGGAACTCAGGTGGTTTTCAATCATTGGCACAGGTCCATGACTTCATACAGGCGGATAAGATTTCCTCCTCAGTATTATTTGCAGTTGAAACTGCTTTCCTTGATTTGAAGAATGGAGGCAGTCGGATTATCTATCACAATAACTTCATTAAAGGTAAGCCAATCCCAATTAATGGCCTGGTTTGGATGGGTGGATTAGATTACATGCTTCAGCAGGTAAGCATTAAAATAAGCGAGGGTTTTTCCTGCATTAAGATGAAAGTAGGAGGGCTTAACTTTGAAAAGGAGCTTGATATTTTGCAGTTTATCAGAAGGAAGTATTTCCGTGATGTAATTGAGATAAGGCTCGATGCCAACGGTGCGTTTAAGCCGGAACAGGCATTGTATAAGATCATGGATTGCTCGCGGTTTGATGTTCATTCCATTGAGCAACCATTAAAGGCAGGTTCATCTTTTTTATCTGAGTTGTGTAGTCATTCTCCCATTCCCATAGCACTTGATGAAGAACTAATTGGCTTGCGAAGCGCGAATCAGAAAATTGAACTACTCGATCGGGTAAGACCTCCCTTTGTAATACTGAAGCCAACACTGCACGGTGGTCTTCTTGGCTGCGAAGAATGGATAAAATTGGCGGAAGAGCGCTCAGTAAAATGGTGGATGACATCTGCCCTGGAGAGCAATATTGGATTGAATGCTGTCGCGCAGTTTACGGCCAATTATCCTGTTTCAATCCCGCAAGGATTGGGTACAGGCTCGATTTACAGCGATAATATACCCTCGCCTCTTAATGTGAAAAAAGGGTTTTTGAGCTATAATTCCCAAGAAAGTTGGGATTTATCAAGCTTTAACTAAATATTTTAGTCATAATATTTGCTCCATTTGGGACTTTATGCTTCATTTGACTAAATTATTTAGTCATGAAACTAAAACTCACGAGCAAGCGACTTTCTTCCGGAAGGTTCCAGGTAAATTTTTCAGCCGATGGATTTGACCATCCATGTTATGGCTATTTGCTGGCGGACCCCACATCAACGGTGACGGATGTGGTTGATAAAATTTCACGTCACGTGCGGGCGATGCAGAGTAAGGACTCTTATTTTCAGCGCAATCTTTTCTCATTGCATTCAAAGAACGTTCACTCTGGTCGGATACTTCTATTTACCAAGTAATTGGTCTTATGATGTCTTATTTTTTATCTAACTAAATACCATGGATAATAACGAAGTCAAGCTAAACGAGAATATTCGGTTTGTTCGCAAGCAATTGAATCTGACGCAGGATCAGTTTTCACAACAGTTGGATATTAAGCGATCATTGGTTGGTGCATACGAAGAAGGAAGAGCGGAGCCGAGGTTGGAGTTACTTCAAAAAATGGCTGCAATGGCTGGGCTTTCTGTTGATATACTAATTGGAAGAGACATCAGTCAACTAAAAGACTATGAGAAGAAATCCTTGCGAAGCAAGGAAGTTCTTGTTGTAACAGTTGATAGTGATGAAAAGGATAACATTGAGCTTGTCCCGCACAAGGCTGCCGCGGGATATTTGAATGGTTATTCTGATGTTGAATACATTAAAGACCTTCCGCGATTTAAATTACCAATTCCTGTCTTAAGCAGAGGAACATTTCGTGCATTTGAAATCACCGGTGATTCAATGTTGCCAATACTGCCGGGCACAATAGTAATAGGAGAGTGGGTAGAAGATATTCAGAATCTGAAAAGCGGCAAATCGTACGTGTTAGTTACACATCGTGAAGGCATTGTGTACAAGCGCGTATTTAACTACCTGCAGGAGAACGGGAAATTATTTCTTGTTTCCGATAACAGGCAATATGCACCATACCAGATTGATGCTTCGGAAGTAATTGAAGTATGGGGCGCGAAAGCTTATATCAGCGTGCAGTTCCCTGATGCCAATACAAAAAATGAAATGTCAATGGAACAGTTGTCGGGAGTTGTGATGGAACTGCAGCAGGAGCTTCAGTCATTGAAATCAGATAAGACCATCAAAAAATCATCTTAGCGGTTGATAATTAACTTTTATGTAAATGGGTTGGTAGTTTTTTGGCTTCAAATACTTCTGTATCGCAACGTCATTTCGAATATCATAAATTCTGATTTTGGGTTCCACTGAGTGCAGTTCCTCCAACCAATCGGAAGGACTTCAATGAAGGAACCATCATTAAATATTTTAATCCTGAGAATAGCTCAACGCTCGTTGTGGCTGTTTGGAGCATGCAAACTGCGATGCTGTTAAACTGAAAATTTTTTCTAGTAAAGTTTCTTTGAACTTCCTATTGGTTGCTTTTTTCTTTGCTGACTTTGATTTCCGCGGTATCTTTATTTTAGATACTACCGTCTGGTTGCGGACCTTTCGCAATGCTACTGTATCGCCCGTCATGGCGGACATGTCGGCCTTTGTAGGCTTCTTGATTTTTGGCATAATATGGAGGGAACAGTTAATTAAAAATAATCAAGCAGGTGGAATTATGCCAAACTTTGATGAAGACTTTCCACCAAGCCCCTAAGCTTTAATCTTCAGGTGGACGTAGCTCTATAGGTGGTGATACATGCATCTCAGTCGTGTAGTCACCGCCCTCTCACCGCCTATTGACCGCCCAGTCACCGCCCTGTGACCGCCCTTAACTAGTGATTTTCTTTTTTTTGATGCTGGACTCCAAGGTGATGTTCTTAGAAAGTACCGAAATGGAGAGGATATCAGGTTTTTTGGGCTCGCTTAAATTATTCTTACAACCCTGATCTGTAACCATTTATCTTTGCAAAGATACGGAAAAACTCTTTTTCTGTCAACCTATCATCGGGATTGCTTTCAATTACGGCTATCAGTTATGCCTTCAAGATAGCTTGGAGAAGTCAAGAAATCGGGCAACTGTTTCGCGTAAATCGTTTTCAAATTTCGTCACTACAGTCATTTGCATTAATCTTGTTTTCCTGACAGATTATACCTTGGATAGTTGTTGGGGTATGTTATTGATGATAACACTAATAAGGGTACAATATTCCTGTTTTTAATCCGTTTTTATTCGTCTCTGGCTTTTGTCTTTAATCTAAAATCTTTAATCTTTTTTGGTATTCGCTCGTTGCCTGATGGGAATGTGAATTGATTACGCTTGCAATACTGTTACTTACAAAAACCAGCAGATGAACGCTACGAGAGTTTTTCATCCCTCCACGGCCATTATGAAGAAAAAGTATCTCAAGGTTAGATAGCAGCTTATTTGGGATCACGAGAGAATCATTGAGTAGATTAAAAAACAAATAGCATTACTACGATGTCAAGAATAACATTGAGTATTATTTTCATCCTCTATATTTCCTCCGATGGTTTATCACAAACAACAAATGAACAAACACCCGGTTCAGCAACTTAATAAAATTCAGAAGCAACTAACAAATCGCTATGAGAACAAACAAACGCTCTTTGAGCAAAAACCGGATGACTTTACTGTAAAAAAATATGTTGAACGACTGTGGCAACGCATTGTCGCATCAAAGAAAGTTGACCTTGTATCGACAGAAAAATTATCGCGTATGGTAAATATGGATACGCTATAACATAGCAATGCCAGAGAGATCGGAGCCGAGAATATCGCCTCTCAAACCTGGGAGAGATTACAGCTTACTTCCGTACTACTCTCAAACAGGTTCACTCAAGGGGAAGCCACCCTTGCCGCTACGCAAGTAGTAAGCCGTGCAGTATATCCGGCATCGGAATTTAAAACCACGCGATGGATAAAAGAAAACTCGACTGCATGCGAGTTTACAAGTAACATTCCCGATTTTATCTTCACAATAAAACCGAGAAATTTCCTGCCAGTCAGAATTGTCTCCTCGTTCTAATACATCGTCCCAATAGTAATTTGCTCACAACAAGAGCAGAATGAAATACCACATTTTTTTGAAGTGCAACTGCCACACATGCACTTCAAAAAAATAATGCAAGCCCGCATGCATAACTTGCCCTTGAGCCTATAGCTAGAAACAATTAAGGGAAGTAAACCGATTTCAATGTGGCTGTCCTATCTATTTTTTGTGTGGGAGTTTCAATAAAGCTTTCAATCGAAAATATCTTCTTAGGCACTTCGTATTTATTGAGTGTTCTTATTAATTCATTAAAAATATTTTCCTCAACATCAGTCCCGAGCGCTTTGCTTTCAACAACCAATACAACCTGCTGTCCGAGTTTCTCATCGGCGATGCTACCAACAAAATATCTGTTATGAATTTTTAACTCTTTGAAAATATTCTGAAGTTTCTTCTCAATCTTTTCCGGATTTACCTTAACTCCTCCGGAATTAATTACCCTATCGTAACGTCCAATCCATTTGAATTTATTATTTGAAATTAATTCAACAATATCATTGGTAATCACCGCTTCTATTCCAAGATGACCAGGCTCAATAATCAGGCATCCACGATCATCAACGGATGCGTTAATGCCGGGAAGCATTTGAAAATAATCCTGGCGATCGCTGCCATTTAATTTTTGCAGTGCCACATGTGTAATTGTTTCAGTCATACCATACGTTGCGTAGAATTGAGATGAAAGAGTTTGTAATGCTTCGATAGTTTCCTGGTTCAATGGCGCGCCACCAACAATAACTTTTTCTAATAAAAGAAATTTTGAAATATCATGTTGAAGTAAATGTACCACCTGATAAGGTACAAGTGCAGCAAAGTCAATATGTTCTGAAATAGTTTCTACCGGATCAGCTGACGGAGAACGAATGATCATATTCATTCCAATCTCCATTCCACGCACTAACATCATTGCACCGGCTATAAAGTCTACATCAAGACAAACAAGCGATGTGTTTCCCGGTTGAAGTTGCAATGCTTTTGCTGTAAGCAGGGCGCTTGCAACAAGCTGCTTTCTTTTGAAGCTGATCTTCTTTGGTATTCCGGTTGATCCTGAGGTATGAAAATCAAAATCAGTTTTGTTGCTGAACCATGATTGACAAAAAAGTATTGCTTTTTTTTCATGATCGGTGTATGTGTCAGTGATGACCATGTTAGTCAAGTCAGCACTTTCAATCCATTGGCTTCCTGTTTTAATACTGAAGCCTTTCATGTTATTTATTTGAACGCGACTTGATAATTAATTCAGGATAGCCATACGTTCCATCTTTCTCGCGTGTGAATTCTACACTAGTCAGATCTGAAACAACAATTTCCAGCGTTGTATAGATAAGATTATCATCCAGCAGATGTCCGCCTGTTGTAACACCCGTTGAATCGGCTATCGAAAGGTGAAGATGAGAAGATGTGTCTGAGAATGTTCCCGTCAACGATACGATTTCAAAGTGCCCTTTTCTTAATGTTCCATTTTCCTGGTTAGCAAACCGAATATTGAATTGCTCAAGGCTTCCAACGGCAGTGACCATGCATCCTGCTTTGATCTTATGGAGTTTAGCAAATTCAATAATCGATTTCTTCACGTCCTGATGGGGAGCAAGTCTAAAGGCATACGCTTTGGTTGTACTTGGAATAACCTGTGACATAGAAATGGTTGATATCAGAAGTAAAAAAACAATGAAGTAATTCTTCATGCCTATGGGAACTTGGGGAATTTAGAAAAATCCGGCTCTCTCTTCTCAAGAAAAGCATTTTTTCCCTCTTTCGCTTCTTCACTTAAGTAGTACAGAAGAGTTGCGTTTCCGGCAAGCTCTTGTATACCTGCCTGGCCATCAAGCTCAGCATTGAAAGCACTCTTCAGCATACGTATCGCAAGAGGGCTCTTCTTTAAGATTTTCCTAGCCCATTCAACATACGTTTCTTCCAGCTTATCAAGAGGAACGACTTTGTTTACCAATCCCATTTCAATCGCTTCCTTTGCATCATATTGATCACATAGGAACCAGATCTCACGAGCTTTCTTCTGGCCAACGATGCGAGCAAGATAGGATGCCCCAAATCCACCATCAAAGCTTCCTACTTTTGGTCCTGTTTGCCCAAAACGTGCATTATCTGCCGCAATGGTAAGGTCGCATACAACATGCAATACATGTCCACCGCCGATGGCCCAACCCGCGACTGCCGCAATTACCGGCTTTGGAATAGACCGTATGAGCTTCTGTAGATCAAGCACATTCAATCGGGGAACAGTATCGGTGCCAACGTATCCTCCATGTCCCCGCACGCTTTGATCACCACCACTGCAAAATGCTTTTCCTCCTTCTCCTGTAAGAATGATGACACCCACTTCCATATTTTCACGACATACGTACATGGCATCGATCATTTCATTCACCGTAAGAGGTGTAAATGCATTGTGTACTTCAGGACGGTTAATACTGATGCGAGCTATTCCTTCAAACGTGTGAAGCAGAATTTCTTTATATTCTTTAACGGGTTTCCAATCGTAATTGAGTTTCATAGATTCTGATTTATATACGCTTTAAATTCTTCAAAAACTTTTTTATTTGTTGATTGTGAGGATTCATACTCAAGGATCTTCACGTTTGAATCTTTCTTAAAAAATTCAGTTAGGTTGCCGGAGCCATCGGAATACGAAAATCCAAATTCTGTAGCAACTGATTTAGCTTTTAGGTTTTGCTTTGTTATAAAAAACTCATCCGCTTCAGGTAAGCCGGCAGGACCATCAATCAAATTAAAAATAATTCCGCCATGATTATTGAGAACAATGACCACTAGATTCGGCAATTGATAATTATGCCAGAATGCATTTCTGTCGTAAAAGAATGCCAGATCTCCTGTAATTAAAATATTTAACGTTTCCGATGATAGAGCATGCCCAACAGCGGTACTGGAGCATCCATCAATCCCGCTGGTGCCACGATTGGAATAAACAGTTATGTTCTTTTTAGTGTCTGTTATTCCAATGTGATTTGCGTATCTCACCGTCATACTGTTGGCAAGATGAAGATTACAATTTGCAGGCAATGATTCAATAACCTTTTTTACCAGCTCAAACTCTCCGTTATTCTTTATTTGAAAGAATGTATCAATTTTTTTTAGGGTGGTTGTTTCGAAAGTATCCCAGTGTTTTTTATATTCTTTCCAGAATGAATGTATTATTATTTTTTCATTTATGATACGTTGAAAGAAATACGTTGGCTTAACGCGAATACTTTTTGTAAGCGATTGGAATGTATCAGCGACATTATCCGATTCCCCGATATGCCAGTGTTCTTTTGCTTTATACTTTCGTAAGAATAATTTGAGATTCTTTGATATTAAAGATTTCCCAAACGTGATTAAGAGATCTGGCTGTAACGATTCTTTTTCTGTTTCTGATCGTTGAGCGAGAAAGGTATCGGTATGTCCGCAAAAATCTGAAATAAAATGAAGGTTGCTAAGAATATCTCCGGCAATTGGCCAATGATATGATTCATTCAGTTGATTGATATTTTCCCTTAATTCGGCATCTGGTTCATTTTGACCCGCAACAACTAGAATTTTTTTTGTGCTGCTGAGATACTGAATGATTGATTTGAAATCTTTATCAGATAAAGACAAATCTCTAATCTGATTTTCGATGATTCTAACTTCATTGTTGCTATTTGAATCATTACTAGTTGGAAAAGTGGGATATAATGGTTCCCGAAATGGAGCATTTATGTGCACCGGACCTTTTGAACCTATTAGTGATAAATTGATGGCCTCGTTTACAATCCTGTTCGCATACCATTCAGCATCGGGATGAGAATAATCCAATGGCAATTCAAAATATTTCTTTATATGATTGCCGTATAATTCTTTTTGCCTGATAGTTTGTCCGTCCAACTGATCGATCCATTCTGTGGGGCGGTCGGCAGTCAAAACGATCAGAGGTATTTGCTGAAAGAATGCTTCTGCGATTGCTGGTGCAAAATTATAAGCCGCAGAGCCCGAGGTGCAAATAAGAACTACCGGTTTCTTTGTTTGTTGTGCAATACCCAGCGCAATAAACGCGGCACTCCGTTCATCACTAAACGTTCTGCACTTTATTTTTTTATTTCGTGTGAAGGAAATTGTCAAAGGAGCGCTTCGTGAGCCTGGACAAATGATTGCATCGTTAACTCCCTTTCGGGCGCACAATTCAGTAAGATTCGTAAGAAGGTCTGTGTTCACTCGTACAAGGTATCGTGCTAAACTACTTTTTAATGCTCTTCATTAGCGTATTCATTTTCATCTCGGTCTCAGACCATTCTTTTTCGGGATCGGAATCTGCCATAACTCCCGCACCGGCATACAAAATTGCCTCCTTTGCAAAGAGTTGCATACATCTCAGATTGACATAGAGATTGCTCTCGCCGTTCACATTTAATGGACCAAGATATCCGCTATAGAATTGACGATCATAACCTTCGTTCTTCTTCAACCAGTTAAGGCTGGTCTCCAACGGCATTCCGCAAACAGCAGATGTCGGATGAAGCAGTTTAAGCATGGTAGTTCCCAGTTGTGGGAAACCTGTAGCAATCATATCAACCATGAAATCCGTTTTTAGATGCAGCACATTCCCCGCAACTATTGTCTTAGGGCCAAGTTCATCATATTCGCGAAGGCGTATTTTTTTGAAGCAACTTATAATATATCGTTCAACCAAAGCCTGTTCTTCAATTTCTTTCTGAGTCCATCGGACAGATCGTAAATCCATTCCCGCTGAATAGGGTTGAGTTCCTGCCACTGCTACTGTGTGAAAGTGCTGATCATTTGTAATTCCAACAAGCATCTCAGGAGTGGCGCCAACCCATGTTCCCGTCATTGGACTTGAAAAAACAGACACCATTGCACTTGGATATAATTCACATAAGCGATTGAATGTGGTAATCAGATCAAAATCGTTTTGTAATTGAAGTTTCTTTGAGCGGGAAGGAACTATTTTTTCAACGTTTCCACGTATAACTTCATCAATCGCGGCGGACACCAAGTGCTTGTATTCGTCATCATCATTCATTTTATCCAATGAAGTTGATACTGAATAGTACGGTATAAGTTTTGATTTTTTTGAGTTGCTCTTTGAAATTATTTCATCGGCGAATATTCCTTTTGACGAAATAATTTGGCCATTATCAAATACAAAAAACTCATCCAGTTGAAGACAGATCTTATCTTTTGAAGGATCGAATGGGGAAAATATAAATCCAGGTTTACTCTCTTCGATAGTTACTTCTGAGACCAAAAGGGGATGTTCACTCGCGGCCAGATAAATTACTGTAGAATGTGGGAGACGCCATAAAGAAAATGAGTATCCGTTTTCAACATATACCGATAATGCTGTTGATATATATTCACTCACTGAAACTTTCTGTATGCAATTTGTTTCTCCCATTCCTTTTAGCGTCTATCAATAACCGCCATTGTTATACGGCTAACGCAAACAAGCTCTCCTTGTTCATTTGTAATTTTAATTTCCCAGACCTGCGTACGACTTCCAACGTGAATTGGTCGTGTTGCTCCAAAAACAAAACCGCTTTTAACACTTTTGATGTGATTAGCATTAATTTCAAGTCCCACGCAATACCGGTTTTCGTCATCGATTGTACAGTGTGCGGCAAGACTTCCAAGCGTTTCGGCAAGCGCCACAGACGCACCTCCGTGTAACAAACCATATGGCTGATGAGTTCTGTGATCGACCGGCATTTTTGCCACAATAAAATCTTCCCCGATCTCTATTACTTGAATTCCAAGATGGCCAACCATTGTGTTGAGGGAGTAGGCATTTAATTTTTCTACTGTTATGTCTGATCTAAATAGCTTCTTCACATGGGTTAGATTATGATGGAAATATGATTTTTTTATCTTTGCGGCCTGTTTGCGGGCAGTAGCGACGAAATCCGTAGCACACTCGCAACACTCGGCCAAATTAAACGAAATTGATCTCCCAAAAAATTTATTTAATACGTCATGGACAAACCGATTATAATCTTAAAGGCATCGTGCAGGGGAGTGGTGTTGACGCCTCGTTGAATGATAAGGGCAGATCTCAGGCAGAAGCATTTTACGATTTCTATCGGCTTATCCCATTTGAAAAGATATTTGTCTCAAAACTGAAACGAAGCAAGGAATCTATCGCTAGTTTTATTAACGATGGCCTTCCATTCGAAGAGCACATCGCCTTGAACGAAATTAGTTGGGGGAACAGGGAAGGTCAAAAGATCACCCCGGAAGAGGATGCGTATTACCACGATATTTTGCGAAGATGGCAGGAAGGTGAAACTTCAATTCCAATAGAAGGTGGCGAAAGCCCAGATGAGGTTGCGTTTCGGCAGAAACCTATTCTGAACATCATACGATCGAGCAACAGTGACAAGCCAATTCTTATTTGTATGCACGGAAGGGCTATGCGAATTCTTCTTTGCCAGTTTCTTAATTATCCGTTAGGCTCGATGGACATGTTTGAGCACGAGAATCTCGGACTTTATTTGCTTACGCGAACTCAAAATCAGTTTACTGTTGATTTGTATAATAACACAGACCACCTTGCTGTTCTAAAGGGCAAGGTGATGCGCGTTATGACTTCAGCAAAATAAATTATTTCTTAAGAGATTCCAGCGCCGACTTCGCCTTGGTGTCTATTCCGTTTTTGTACTCGTAACGCTTGTAGCTCAGTGCTTTCTCATAATATCGCTTTGCGGTAACAAAATCACCTTGTTGTTGGCTGATATATCCAAGCTGTAATGCTGCGTTGGGAGCGAAGTACCAAGGGTGCGTCCCAGTCATATCAATCGTCTGCTGATAAAATAATTTCGCCTGGGTAAAATCTTCCGTCTTGTGTGAAAGTCTTCCCTTTCGATAATACAGTTCGGTCTGATCTTTCACCGTAGGTACATCGGAAGGAGTGATTGTCTTTAAAAGATCCTTCGCTTCTTTGTAATAACCTCCGTCTGTATAGAAACGAATTTTCAATATTTTAGGATTTGGAAGCGAGCTATCTTCCAGCATTGCTGCCGCATACTTGTCAGGATCGGCAGATGTCTTTCCGGTTTTTTTTGCAATATCATAATTTTTCTGGGCGAGTGTTTGATTGCCTGCAAGAAAATAACAAAGTCCCATTTTATAATAAGAATCTTTGCGATAACTCTGACTTTTAAAATTTTTTAAAAACTTTTGATACGATTGGATTGCTGTGAGATAATCTCCGCGTTCAAGAAGGGCTTCACCGCGTAAGTACTCAATATAATCCATTGATAGTCCTTGGGTTTTAGTGTCAAGTTCAGCCATTAATTTCAACGCTTCCTCGCTTTGAGAATCTTTTATCAGCATATTAATTCCTAGAAATAGAAGTAACCTGCTGTCGGGTTCTTCCACCAGGCATTCTTTAAAACCTTCTGCAGCCTCTTTGTATTTCTGATTTATAAAACCTTTGATGCTGTAAAAAAGTATAGTGGCCTCAAGGCTCAACGACGATTTTGAAAGTCTGATTTCCTCAAGTTGTTTTTGGCCTACTGTTACAGACCCTTTCATACCCAGAAGGCTCATAAACCATTGATATTTGTCAGGTACTGAGCCAACCATCACTTGGATCATACCACTGGTCTTTTTGATTGGAATGAAGTCAGGATACTTTCTCAGACATACCTGAGTAGCCTGATATGATTGACGTATTGCTAAAACTGCGCTTAATTCCTGACCAAGATTCAGGAGATTGAATCCGCGTTGGATATTTAATTCTGCCTGTAAGAAAAGCGTTTCAGGAGATTCAGGTAATTCCGAAAGTCTATCAAGTCTTCGTTTGAACCCTTCATTTATTTTATCAAACCTTTTCTCGTCTTCGGTGATAAGGATGTCTGTCGTCTCAAGGAAGCTTTGGATGTAAATCTTGTGGAGCTCATTTACATTCTTCACCAGTGCAAGCTCAGCATAGGCCTGGTCCGTCTGAAGATTCAGTACAAGCTTATAGATTCGTTCAAGCGATGGCTCGAATTGCCATACATTGTCAATGGCCATGCTGGAGCCGGACGTACATAAAAAAAAGCAGACGCTAGCGGCTGCCTTTTTTAAATATTTGATTGGATGGTTAGCCAACTTTTTTAGTGCGTCTGGCAGGTGCAGCCTTTTTAGGCTTAACTTCTTCCTCCATTGACTCCATGTCAACATCAGCTAGTATACGGCCAGAGTGCTCATCAATAACAATTTTCTTTTTCTCACGGATCTCCGCAATTTTCTGAGGAGGAATGATAATGTTACAGCCTTCTGCAGCACCACGAACAACGCGTACAACAGCTAAGCCGTTTGAAAGGTTAATGCGAAGACGTTCGTAATATTTCAGGAATTTATCTTCAATTTTCTTGGCAGCCTTTTCACGATCACTCAGAAGCTTCTTTTCTTCTTCATGACTTTCGTTCGAAATTTCGTCGAGTTCTTTCTTCTTATTTTCAAGATCATCACTGCGGTCCTTGATCAGTGTTTCGATTTTCGTGATCTCAGATTTTTTATCTTCGATCTTATCTTTCGATTCTTTGATACGCTTTTCGCAGATCTGAACTTCTAATTCCTGAAGTTCAATTTCCTTTGTGATGGCGTCGAACTCACGATTGTTTTTAACGTTTTTTTGCTGTTCGTTATACTTTTTTACAAGCTTTTCAGCTTCCTTAATTCCTTCTTTATTTTTCTTTATCGCATCTTCCACTTCCTTCTGATCTGTTTCAAATCTCGTCATGCGAACTTTATAACCCTCAATCTCATCCTCCAGGTCCTGCACTTCGTCAGGAAGATCACCTCTCAGTTTTCGTAATTGGTCAAGTTTTGTGTCTATGGACTGGAGCTTTACAAGGGCCTCTAGTTTCTGTGTAATTGTCTGATTTTCCATTATTTACAGGTAACTTATTGGATTGGTGACAGTTTTTGAAAAATTGATCGCAAAAGTAGTGAATTTTTTACTTAAAACCTCCTTTAAAAGCTCTTTCGTAAACTGTTCACTTTCATAATGCCCGATGTCCGCGATCATAATTTTGCCTTCCGCATCGAAGAATTCATGATACTTAAAATCGGAAGAGATGAATGCCTGTGCGCCCTGTGAAATAGCATCTGACAAAAGAAAACTACCTGCCCCGCCACACAGCGCAATTCTCTTCAGTGATTTTCCAATAGGGGGTGTATGACGCACTACCGAAACATTCATGGTATTTTTTAAACGTTGAAGAAATTGGATTGGTTCAACTTCGCTGTCCAATTCACCAATTAGACCTGATCCGATTTCCTGGTTTTCATTCATTACCAACGTGATGTAATAAGCAACTTCTTCGTAAGGATGTGCTTTTCGCAATGCTGCTATAACCGGCCGTTCTAAATGAGATGGAAATATCATCTCTAATCTGTTCTCATCCACTACTACTTTTTCTCCATGCTTTCCAATATAAGGTTTTGCATTTTCAGTTGGTTGAAAGGTACCCTTACCCTCAACAGTGAAACTGCAGTTTTTATAATTACCAATCTGTCCAGCCCCGGCAGCGTAGAGTGATTTTGATACGGTTTCAACAATTTCGGGAGGAATGAACGTTGTGATCTTTGAAAGTGTATCTCTTCTTGGTTTTAAAACACGGATATTGCTTAGCCCGATTTTTTCAGCAATTTTTTGATTTACACCATGGATAACATTATCAAGATTTGTATGGATCGCATATACAGCAATATCATTTTTAATTGCCTTGATGATTGTTCGTTCAACGTATGTTTTGCCCGTAAGCTTTTTAAGACCTTTGAAAACGATTGGATGATGCGCGACAATCATATTGCAGTTGGAGGCAATAGCTTCTTCCACCACTAACTCAGTACAATCGAGGGTGATCATTATTCCCTTTACTTCCCCGTTTGGATTTCCTGTAATAAGGCCACTATTGTCATACGACTCCTGAAAAGGTATCGGGGCAATCGATTCTAAATAAGCGGCTACATCTTTTATCTTTGCGGCTTGCATGTAGTAGGTTTTGTTCAAATTTATAGAATTGGTACCAAGAGATGGTCAAAATTGTAAAACTCTTACTTTATCCATTTGCAGTACTGTATGACCTTGTCACGCGCATTAGAAATCATCTGTATGATATTCGTCAAAAGCCTTCATTTCAGTTTGATAGGGAGATAATTGTCGTTGGCAACTTAAATGTTGGAGGGTCTGGCAAGACTCCGATGATAGAATACATTGTTCGACTACTGAAAGATCAATTTCTCATCGCAACGCTGAGCAGGGGTTACAAAAGACAAACAAAAGGTTTTAGGATTGCTCAATCCACCGACTCAGCGCGATGCATTGGCGACGAACCTTTCCAGCTTTTTAGAAAATTCGGATCACAGGTTAATGTGACGGTAGGAGAGGACAGGGTTTTCGCAATTCCATTTATTCTTCAGGAGTTTCCAGAGACGGATGCCATTCTGTTGGACGACGCATTTCAACACCGATCCGTGCGGCCTCATTTGTCGATTCTGGTAACAGATTATGCTCATCCTTTCTATAATGATTTTTTAATGCCGATGGGTTATCTCCGCGAAGCAAGGAGTGGAGCGAAGAGGGCGGATGTAATTGTTGTCACTAAATGCGATGAGAGTTTGTCCAATGATCGGAAGATCAGCATCTCAAATGAGATAAAGAATTATGCTGATAGTAAGCCGGTATTCTTTTCAGCGATACGATATGTGGAACCAGTGCAGGCAGGAAATCAGATAATTGTCGAGAAAAATATTGTGTTAGTAAGTGGTATCGCGAATACGACACAGTTTGAAGAATTTTGTAAATCAAACTATACCGTTATCAAGCATTTTAATTATTCAGATCATCACTCCTATTCCGTTCATGATCTCAATGAGATCGAACTTTTTTGTAAAAGTCAGTCACAGCCGATTTCGATTGTTACCACTGAAAAAGACTATGTGAAATTCCTTTTGCCAGATTTAAAACACTTTCTTGACCGGCTTCCCTGGTTTTATTTACCGATTGAACAGTATTTCCTGGAAGATGGAGCGAAATTTGATGCGCTGATTCTTCGATCTGTAAGGAACGTTTTATCAACTGAATGAGTCATTTATCTTTGTCCGTGATTTTACCCAGAATTCTCTTCCTGGCAGCTTTTTTCGTTAGTTTCTCAACGTTTGCACAGCGTCAGAAACAACCAGTGAAGATACGTACAGGTTCTACTATCATTGATGACTCCACTAAAAACGTCTATGGTCCCGGGACCGCACTCTGGACAACAGAGAGAAACTTGTTCGAAAATAGGCCAGACTACCGGCCTCTTGACACCACTGTTAACAATTATCATCGCTGGACCTACGTACAGAGATACAATAACTTGTATAAAGATCTTGGGCCCATGGGCACTGCCCTGAATTCAATTTTTCCATTGGTACCTTCAAGTATCGGAGCGTGGTCAGGTTTTCAGGCCTACGAACCCTACTACACATCCGAAGAGCCGCATTACTTTGATACGAAATCTCCTTATACAAAAATGTATATCGTGTGGGGAGGCAATGGAAGAGCGATGACGCGGGTTGAGTTTAGCAGAAATATCAATCCCAGATGGAATTTTGGTTTTGATTATCGGCCCATACTTATTGAGAAGCAAATTCAAAGAAGGCAGAAAGGTGATTATCAAACAACAAGTCACTACTATGATTTTTATACAACGTACCGGTCAAAAGACGAACGGTATCAGTTACTTTTTAATTATCGACGAATGCGTCATCGCGTTAAGGAGAATGGCGGAGTATTTAATCCAACCGACTCAATAGATAATCTCTTCAAGGACAATACGCGGTCAAATATGACCGCGGCCGAGAGTGAGGATTATAGAAGGAATATTCATCTTTCGCAGCAATATCAGATAGCAAAGTTTCTTCAGGTCTATCACATTGTTGATCTGACCAGGCAAATGAATATTTTCAGGGACCAACCGGCAGTTGATCGTGATACGTTATTCGCTAAGACGTTTAATAAATATTACGACCGGGCGAGGACAGATACTGTAAATCTCAGTGATCAGACGGTTCTTAACACAACCCAGCAAGAGATAGGAATAAAAGGAAATGCCGCAAAGTTCTTTTATAGTGCATATTATAAATTCAGAACATACGACTACTCTAATGTACTACTTTCGCCATCAGAGTTTAAATTCAATCCCAACGGATCGGAGAGCTATTTAGGTGGAACGATTTCATTAAAATTTGATTCCGTTTCTGCGTTCAGAGGCTCCGCTGAATCACTTTTTCTTGAGGGATTTTATAAAATTGAAGGTGAAGTACAATCTCCATGGATAGAAGCATCTTTTAAAAATTCTCTTTCAAAACCGGGATTTATGCAGCAAGCGTATCGCGGAGTTCATGATAGCTGGAACCAAAAGCTTAACGGTGTCAACGCGACAGAAGCAAAGGGATTTCTGAAATGGAAAGGCAAAGCATTTCAAATTTGGGCTGGAGGAACTTTTACGTTATTCAATAATTATATTTATTTTAAGGATACAACCACCGTTACAAAGAGCAAGGCTTTATTTCCTTCTGTTACGCCAGTTCAATCATCAGGAACTCAATCTACCGTTTCACCTGAAATCAAAGCTTCTTTTCAATTCCTCAAACATTTATTTATTCGCCCTCAATTCATTTATACCAGGCTTTTAGTAAATGATGACAGGGTACTAAGAATACCAGAACAGTTTATAAACATTCAGCTTGCGTATGAAAACAGTCTTTTCAAAGATCATCTACAATTGCAGGCTGGAATAGATTTTCATTCGCATTCAGCGTATCGTGCATTGGCATATAGTCCTACAATTCAACAATTTTATATCCAGGATAAAACGATGAGTCCTCAGTTTCCGCTGGTGGATATATTCTTTACAGGAAAAATGAGAAGAGCGAGATTTTTTTTGAAATACCACAACCTTGTTCAGATGTTCACTTTAACGGGCTATGTACCAACGCCGAAATATCCTGGCCAGTTTAGTGTTCTGGATTTTGGATTTGAATTTTTGTTGTTTGATTAGTGCCATACCAACATGTGGAGTCTTTGTTGGTGAGGAATTTTGCGAAGATCTTTTACTGACAGATTTTCGCAAAGAATATAGAATACACTATTCCACAAGAAAATCCATTGATTAACGGCTTACGCTCGCCCTAAAGCTTCGGCGTAGGTGCATGCTGTATTCAGCGGTAGGAAGCGGCGAAGCTGCTTTATATAGTGTGATTTATTTTTACGACAGTTTGTATTTATGTTTTCTGTTTCTTTTTCTTGGCCGCAGGAAACAAGACATTATTTAAAATTAATCGGAAGCCAGGTGAATTAGGATGTAGATTCAGATCCGTTGGCTCTTCATACACCGTGTGTTGATAATCTTCAGGATCGTGACCTCCGTAATATGTCCAGAAACCTTTTCCGAAAACACCATGAAGATATTTTGCCTCGTTTATCTCTTTATTTTCTCCCATGATCACAACATCTGACTTTATAAGATTTTTCTTAAAGCCTGTTGTCTGTCCATAGAACCCTCGGATAACCTTGGTGTGATTTTGAGTTAGCATCGAAGGTATCGGATCCCACTTTGCAGAAAATTCAAATACATTGAAGTAATCATTGTCTTGTCTTAAGCCACGTTCAGGAGCATTATTATCTATATCTGAGAATTCATATTGATACGGATCACGTACAAGATGAAAATTTGTGAATGCTAATGTATTGTCATAGTTGAGTTTTTCCTGCGCTTTTGGATCCGATGGATCACCATCGTACATCCGTTCGCAGATGTCGGTCCCTTCCGCGGCGACGGCTATGTCGAAAGAGTCGGTAGCGGAGCACATGGCAAAAAGAAATCCACCACCTCCAACGAATTCTTTAATACGTTTTGCAACAGCAAGTTTTAGCTGCGACACTTTTGGAAACCCATGTTTGCGAGCCATGTCTTCGGCTTCTTTTTGTTGCTCAAGATACCACGGCATGTTACTATAACTACTAAAGAATTTTCCGTATTGACCTGTAAAGTCTTCATGATGCAAGTGAAGCCAATCATATTTTGTAAGATCTCCTTTCATCACTTCGTCATCGAAGATCACATCATAGGGAATTTCTGAATAGCTGAGGACCAATGTTACAGCGTCATCCCAGGGCTGTTTTGTCTTGGGGGAATAGACGGCAATTTTAGGATATTTCTCCAGCTTCATAATGTCATAATTGAGAGCGGGACTTGCTATTTCCTGGAGAATCTGATTTGCCTCCGCATCCGAAATGATATCATAGCTCACACCACGAACAACCAGCTCATTCTGAATAACAGGGTGAAATTTGCACATAAAGCTTCCACCCCGGTAATTGAGCAGCCAGTCAACTTCTGTGTCCTTTTTTAACACCCAATAGGCTATTCCATAGGCTTTCAAATGATCCGACTGCTTATTATCCATCGGTATGAAGATGTAATTGGCCCTGGCAGCCATGTTACCTGCTAAAAAACAAAACAAAAGTAAGATGCGCATCGTTGAAGGTACCATTGTCAAATAAAACAAATTATTATATATAGTCGTTCTTAGACAAACGTAAAAGAAGGTATTTTTGTGTCTCACAACTGATTTTTTATACAAGCATGCTTGAAAATATACTGGAAGGCCTTCGCTCGATCAAAGCAAATCTTTTACGATCTATTCTTACAGCCGTTATTGTAACGTTTGGTATAACAGCGTTGGTAGGGTCTCTGACAGCCGTTGACGGTATTGGATATACGTTAAATGAAAGTCTTGCCTCGTTGGGAGCAAATACGTTTGATATTAATTCAAAGCGAAACCGAGGTTCAAGCCAAGGTGGTGTTAAAGAGAAAAATTATAAACCACTACAGTTAAATGAAGTCCAGAGATTCATTGATCTTTATAAACTACCTGCGAATATTAGTCTGTCAGCCGAACTTACCGGTATTGCTGAAGTAAAGCGTGGTTCAAAGAAAACCAACCCCAACATTACTGTGAATGGGATAAACTCCGACTACGTTTACGTGAAGAGTTTAAATTTTGAAAAGGGCAGGAACTTTTCTGAACTTGAAATTCAATTCGGTGCAAAAGCTGTTATCCTGGGAAAGAAAGTCAGCGACGCGATATTTGACACAAACGAAGAACCGGTTGGGTCGCAAGTCTCTTTTAAAGGAACCCAATTCCGCGTGATCGGTGTGCTGGCCGAAAAAGGAAATCTTGCCGAAGATAATTATGATAATATGGTATTGATCCCGGTATTGGTGGCCAACCAAATGGCTTCTGGACGCGGACTTACATACGATCTTACCGTTGCTGTTTCAGATCCTTCACAAGTTGACATGGCAATGGGTGAAGCAACGGGGTTGATGAGATCGATTCGGCGTGATCAGGTTGGTAAACCAAACTCTTTTGATCTTGACAAAAGTGACACGCTGTCTAATCTTAATAATCTAATGAGCATCATTACGTGGGTAGGACTTGGGATAGGTTTTGTTACACTATTAGGTTCTTCCATTGCATTAATGAATATTATGCTTGTATCTGTTACCGAAAGAACACGTGAAGTGGGGGTAAGAAAAGCACTTGGCGCGACGCCTTCAAAGATCCGTCAGCAATTTATTATTGAAGCTATCGTGGTTTGCTTATTAGGAGGAATCGCAGGGATAATTCTCGGTGTGATCGCTGGAAATGCACTAGCGGGCGTTATGAACATGGCATTTGTTCTCCCGTGGTTATGGATCATGGTTGGTCTTGTAGTCTGTGTTGGAGTTGGACTTCTTTCAGGATATTATCCCGCGAATAAAGCCTCTAAGCTTGATCCTATTGAATCGTTGCGATTCGAGTAACTTAATCTTCAATGAATGGGCAAGAAAGCGTCGTCAAAGATTTCTCTTTTTATAAATTCAAAATCTTTTGCGGGTGTCTTGCTAGTTGCTTGCGTAGCAGGATCATTAGTAATTGCCAACTCAAATTTTGGTGATTCATTCAAAGACATACTTTCATCTGAACTTGGCTATCGATCGGCATCTATCCGTTTGAAATTTTCCCTTTTGAACTGGATAAATGACGGCCTCATGGCTGTGTTTTTTTTTCTGATGGGTTTGGAAATCAAGCAAGAACTGATAAATGGTCATTTGTCTAGTTTTAAAAAAGCGTCCGTTCCGGTTTTAGCTGCAATGGGTGGAGCAATAGTGCCTGCAATTATTTTCATCTCACTGAATGCAGGTACATCTTCTTCTAATGGATGGGGAATCCCGATGGCCACTGACATTGCTTTTGCAATTGGTGTACTATCATTGTTAGGTAAACGCGTTCCTGCACCTGTCACTATTTTTCTGACAACACTTGCCGTTGTTGATGATCTGCTTGCTATTCTTGTTATAGCACTATTTTATACGACCGAATTTCACTCATTATATCTTTTAAGCGCTCTTGGTATTTTTTTATTTCTTTTGATATTGAATAAAATGGGAGTTAAGCACCTTGCTTTTTTTATTATACCAGGAATAGCAATGTGGTATTGTGTTCATCATTCAGGCATTCATGCAACCATTGCGGGCGTTTTACTCGCTGCAACAATACCTTCGAAATCTATTGGTAATGGTTCCCCTATAAAAACGGCTATTAATGCAATTTCATTCCCTGTTGCATTCATCATCATGCCGTTATTTGCTATTGCGAATTCCAACATTCGGTTTGAAGCGGGTATGATGCAAAATGTTTTCAGTTTGCTGGGTCTTGGAATTATACTGGGATTGGTGGTGGGTAAACCAATTGGAGTTATCGTTCTATCCTGGTTAACTGTTAAACTTAATATTGGATCACTGCCAACAGGAATGGAGAATAAACATATCGCCGGTATCGGATTATTGGCCGGCATTGGATTCACCATGTCAATCTTTATTTCATTTCTTTCCTTTGGAGATTCATCTTTTGACAATTACTCAAAAATTGCCATTCTTATAGGATCAACGCTTTCCGGCTTTATTGGGTTGTTCTATTTGAAAAGTATTCTTGAACCTAATGCTTTAAAATGAAATAAAATTATTCTGAAGTCCAGCCTGATCATGATGTTCAATCCTCACAGACTTCCATGCACCTGACTTATAATAATCGCGTTGTGCCGATGTGTCGGCTAGCTTATCTTTCAATAAAAATCGAAGAAGGTTATTCCAGGTTGGATAAGAGTCATCTCTTTGAAGAATCTTATTAAGCAACGGCTCGATCTCCTGTTTTCCAAAATCAACAAATACAATTCCCAGGTTCTTATATTCAGGGTACCTGTGCTTTGGATGATTTATAAAGTATTGCTTAAAATTTTCCTCGTGAATGTTAACATTTAAACCAAATGTTTTTTCAAGATGCTGCCATACACTTTTTACGTCACTGTATTCAATAACGTCTTTTACATCTTTTTGTGTTATCATGATATTCATAATTTTTTCGATTTATGATAAACTTGGTGAAGGATCTCTCACATACAGTTGAAGTAACTTATCGATTTCAGCATAGAAAATTTCATTGCTCAGATGTGTGGTCGTAGTTGACTTTACCTTGTTGACAATGTCTTTAAACATTTCCAAATCCACATTTTTGTGCTTAAGAAATATCAGTTTCTCCCGGATTTCCCCAATCTCACTTTTGGACACTTTCAACTGAAATCTATAATCCATATAAGTAGGCAGATCACTCAGCAACCTGTTTATCAATATTTCCTGATGCTGA
>Ga0209511_1000696_pt1 | contig 32356 bp, 26 predicted proteins | sample SSSSmetaG_FD_184141 | JGI IMG/M metagenome (GOLD analysis project Ga0209511, IMG submission 184141) | Glacier valley bacterial and archeal communities from Borup Fiord, Nunavut, Canada, to study Microbial Dark Matter (Phase II) - ​SSSS... | ecosystem: Environmental > Aquatic > Freshwater > Ice >... | reverse complement strand
ACAAGGGCTTCTTCGTGCCGGCCGGCCTGGGCGCGCCCCTCGTATCCGGCCAGGGCTACGCCGTGAACCTGGCCGGCAACCAGACGGTGGACTTCCAGGGCACGCTCGGCACGGGCGACTTGACGCGCAACCTGAGCCGCAACACGGGGGCCACGGCCGCCGACGCGGGTTGGGCACTGGTGGGCAACCCCTACCCGGCCCCGCTCGACTGGACCCAGGTAGCGACCACCGACCGCCCGAACCTGGACGCGGCCTTCTACGTGGTGCAGAGCACGGGCCAGTACGCGGGTGGCTACCGCACGTTCGTGAACGGGCAGAGCACGACGGCCGTGAACAACCCGCTCATCGCTGCGGGTCAGGGCTTTTTCGTGCGCGTGAGCCAGGGCCAGACCAGCGGCTCGCTCGTCTTCAAGAATGGCCAGCGCGTGGCCGACTACGCCACGGCCCAGCAGGTGAGCTTCCAGCGCACGAGCGCCGACCCGCGCCCAGCCCTGCGCCTGGAGCTGGCCGGCCAGGGCCTGGCCGATGGCTGGGTCACGTATGCCGAAGCCGGGGCCACGGCCGCCTTCGACCGCGCGTTCGATGCCGGCAAGCTGGCCAACTCGACGGGCCTCAACCTGAGCAGCGAAACGGGGGCGGACGAGCGGCTGGCCATCGACGGGCAGGCGGCCTTCACGGCCGCCACGGTGCTGCCGTTGGCCGTGGGCGTGCCCGTCGCCGGGGCCTACACCCTCGCGGCCGCCAGCCTGGCCAACCTGCCCGCCGGGCTGGACGCGTACCTGCGCGACACCCAGACCGGCCAGCAAACGCGCCTGAGCCAAGGCACGCGCTACGCCTTCGACGTGAGCGCGACCCAGGCCACGGCCCTGGTGCGCGGGCGCTTCGCGGTGGTCTTCGCCACGGCCGCGCCCCTCTCGACGGTGCCGGCTCTGTCGGCGGCGGAGGTGAGCGTGTATCCGAACCCGGCGCACGGTGGCTTCCGGGTGCGGGTGCCGGGCGTGGTGGGTGCGGCCACGGTGCAAGTCGAGCTGCGCAACGTGCTGGGCCAGTCGGTGCGCCAGCTGGTGGCCCCGCTGCCCGTCTCGGGCGTGAGCCTGCCCATCGAAGCCAGTCAGCTGGCCTCGGGCGTGTACCTGCTGCGGGTGAGTGCCGGCGGCAGCACGCTCGTCAAGCGCGTCGTGCTCGACTAATGCTGGGTTTACTAAGACAGGAGACAGGAGACAGGAGACAGGAGACGCTCGGCGAGAAAAGTCTCCTGTCTCCTGTCTCCTGTCTCCTGTCTCCTGTCTTAGTAAACTCAACCAGTTCCCCACTTTTCCTTTTCATTCATCGGCCGGCTCCGGTGCGGGGCCGGCCTTTTTTCTTCTTTTGTGATGCGTAAACTACTGACAACCGCCGCCCTGCTGTTGGCCGTGGCCGGCGCGGCGCTGGCCCAGGCACCGGGCAGCACCGGCCCCACCCCCCAGGCCGACCCCACGGCCGTGCCGCTCGATGGTGGGGCCTCGCTGCTGCTGGCCGGGGGCGTGGCCTACGGGCTGCGCCGTTTGCGCCAGCGCCGCCGCGCGTAGCCGGCCGCGTCCCGCTTCGGGAAGTGCCTTTTACCGCCCCGGCCGCCTCGCGGTCGGAGCGGCATTTTTTTTTGGGTGGCACCGGCCGGAAAGATTTTGCGGTCTGGCTAATTAAAATAGCCCGATAGCCACCTTTTCGTCGGCGAAATTTCGGGGAATGTCGTAGGCGGCGCGGGTAGACCGCTTTTGGTCGTTCGCATAGCCACCCACTTCTTTCAGCCACTAACCGGTGGCGTTCGCCATGAAAATCCACATCAAGTACATGGTCAGTAAGCGCTGCAAAATGGTCGTGCAAGAGGAGCTGTACCGGCTCGGGCTGCACTGCGGCCCGGTGGATTTGGGCAAGGCCGAAGTGCGCGAAGATTTAACTCCGGCGCAGCGCGAGCGCCTGGGCCGGGCACTGCTCAAATCGGGCCTTGAATTATTGGACGATAAGAAAGCTATTCTGGTGGAAAAAATCAAAACGGCTATTGTCCAAATGATACACTATACCGACCAGCCTATTAAAATCAAGAACTCGGACTACCTGAGCCAGCAGCTAAACCACGAATATGCCTATTTGGCGACCCTGTTCTCGGAAACGACGGGCCTGACCATTGAGCACTACGTCATCGCCCAGAAGATTGAGCTGATAAAGGAATTGCTGCTCTACGATGAGCTTAGCATTAGTGAGATTGCCAGCCAGTTGAACTACAGCAGCGTGGCGCATCTGTCGGCGCAGTTCAAGCGCCTGACGGGTTTGACCCCCACTTATTTCAAGCAGCTCAAGCAGTACAAGCGCCGGCTGGCGCTGGAAGACGTGGGAATCGTGTAACGCTTTTCGGGAATTCTGTAAGCGGGAGGGTAGGGAGTCGCGTCAGCTTTGCGACATCTTTTTCACCTTCACAGAATCTAGAAAAGCATGAAAAGAAATCTCCTCTTACTTCTCGGCTCGGCGGCGGCGCTGCTCCGGGCCACGGCCGGTTTCGGGCAGGTGGCCCCGGCGCTGGGGTCGGCTTCGAGCTTCGCCCTGTTTACAGCCGTGGGCGCGTTCGACAACGTGGGGCCGAGCCTCATCAACGGCGACATCGGCACCAACGCGGGCGCGTTCAGCGGCTTTCCGCTCGGCGTGGTCAATGGCAGCATCAACGTGGCCAACCCGGCCTCGACCCAGGCGGCCACCGACGTGCAGGCCGCTTACGGGTACCTGGCGGGCCTGACCTACGTGGTGCCGCTGGCCGTGTACGGCGGGCCGGTGAGTAACCCGCAAGTGCTCACGCCCAACTCCTACGTGGTGGGCGCGGCCACGACGCTGGCCGGCAACCTAATTCTCGATGCTCAGAACGACCCCAACGCGCGTTTCTTCTTGCGCGTGTCGGGGGCGCTCACCACGGGGGCCAACTCGAAGGTGACGCTCGTGAACGGGGCCGTGGCCAGCAACGTGTACTGGCTGGTGACGGGCCGCACCGACCTGGGCCAGAACTCCCTTTTCCAGGGCACGCTGCTCGTGGACGGCGCGATAAATATGATTCAGGGCGCGTCGCTGCTGGGCCGGGGGCTGTCGCGCAGCGGGGCCATTACGCTCGACACGAACACGGCCTCGTTGCCGCTGCCCACGGCGAATTTCTGGCTGGGGGGCCGCACGACAGACTGGTTTACGGCCAGCAACTGGGCACTGGGCGTGCCCACGAGCACGCTCGACGCGGTGGTGCCCACCGGCACTTCGCCCTACCCGGTGATAGGGGCCGGCGGCAGCGCCGTGGCCAAGAGCGTGAGCATAGCGGCCGGGGCCAGCCTGACCCAGAACGGCGGCTTGCTCGACGTGAAGGGCAGCTTCATCAACAACGGCACGGTGCGGGCCACGGCGGGCGCGGTGCGCCTGAGCGGCACCGCCACCCAGGCCCTGGGCGGCAACGGCAGCACGCAATTCTGGGACCTGACGCTGACCAATTCGGCCGGGGCTACCCAGGTGGGAGCCATGAGCGTGCACGGCGCGCTGGCTTTGCTTGGCGGCAACCTGAGCACTGGCAGTCAGCCGCTGACGCTGCTCTCGGACGCGGCCGGCACGGCCCTGGTCAATAATGCCGGGGGCACCGTGAACGGAGTTGTCACCATGCAGCGCTACATCGACCCCAGCCTGAACGCCGGGACCGGCTACCGCCACTACAGCTCGCCCGTGAGCGGGGCCGTGCTGAGCGCCCTGGTCACGACCGGCTTCGCGCCGGTGTTCAACCTCACTTACAACTCGGCCGTGCTGGCTCAGCAGGTCACGAACTTTCCGACCGTATTCGGCTACGACCAGGGCCGGCTGGTAAGCAGCCCGGCCACCGACTTGTCGGTTTTCGACCGGGGCTACTTCTCGCCCCTGGCCACCGACCCGCTGGCCGTGCTCAGCGGCTACAGCGTGAACCTGAGCGCGAACGCGGTGGTGGCCCTGAGCGGCCCGCTCAACAACGGCCCTCTGAGCCGCACCGGCCTGAGCCGCGGCCCGGGTGCGGATGCCGGCTGGCAGCTGCTGGGCAACCCTTATCCGTCGCCCATCGACCTGAGCCAGACGGCCGGCATCACCCGCGCCAACCTCGACGACGCGGTGTACGTCTATCAGAGCAGCGGCCCCTACGCCGGGAAGTATCGGAGCTACGTCAACGGCATGGGCAACCCGCTGGTAGCGTCCATGCAGGGCTTTTTCGTACGGGTGAGCGCCGGCCAGACCACGGGCAGCTTCGGGCTGACCAACACCGTGCGGGCCACGAGCACCACGCCCGCGCCCAGCTTCAACCGCGCGGGCAGCGACCCGCGCCCGCTCGTGCAACTGCGCTTGCAAAGCGGCTCGCCAGCCAGCTCCTCGCTGGCCGACGACACCTACGTGTATTTCGAGCAGGGCGCGACGGCTGATTTCGATGCCCGTTTCGATGCCGTGAAGCTGCCCAACTCGTCGGGCCTGAGCGTGAGCACGCTGCTCGCGGGCCAGGACTTTTCAGTGAGCGGCCTGGCTCCTTTGACTCCGCTGACGGGCCTCGTCACGGTGCCATTGCGCGTGGCCGTGCCCTCCGCTGGCACTTACACCTTGACCGCCGCCAGCCTGCTCAACTTCAGCGCCACCACGCCGGTGCTGCTGCTTGACACCCAGACCGGGGCGCGCATCGACCTGAGCCAGCAGTCGGCCTACACCTTCCAGGCCACGACGACGACCCTGCCGGGCCGTTTCAGCCTAGCCTTCGGGCAAGCCGGACCGCTGGCCAGCCAGAACGCCCGTCTCAGCCAGCAAGTGCAGCTCTTCCCTAACCCGGCCCACGGCGGCTTCACGCTGCTGCTGCCCGCCGAGCTGGGCCAGCAGGCCGTGGTGGTGCAGGTGCTCAATCAGTTGGGTCAGCAAGTGGCCGCGCGCACGGTGCCCATGACGGCGGCCGGTGCCAGCACGGGCTTCGACACGTCGGTCCTCGCGCCGGGCATCTACTCGTTGCGCCTGATGTCAGCCAAGGGGCTGGTCGTGAAGCGCGTGGTGGTGGAGTAGTCTCGCGGGCTGATTTTTCTTATCTCCAGGACTTATGCCATCTGCTTGGAGTAAAACTTTCTCGCAGAGGTTCGCGGAGGAAAAACGTAGAGGTTCGCAGAGCTGAATGTCCCCTCTGCGCACCTCTGCGTTTTTCCTCCGCGAACCTCTGCGAGAAAGCTACCCCGCCGTGTGTAGGTCGTAATCTCAGCTTCTTTTTTTCTCCTAGTAATTTTCTCCTAGTAATATGTTTCTGACCAACAAATTTTTCCTGAGCCGGGCACTGGCTGGGGTCGTCGTATGCCTGCTCGCGCTGCATACGCCGGCCCTGGCGCAGCCCAGCAGCGGCGGCCCGGTGCCGCAATCGCCCACGGCCACGGCCGTTCCGCTCGACGGCGGGGCGGGCCTGCTGCTCGTCTCGGGCGTGGCCTACGGGCTGCGCCGCTTGCGCCAGCGCCGCCGCGCGTAGCCGGCCGCGTCCCGTTTCGGGAAGCGCTTTTTACCGCCCCGACCGCGAGGCGGCCGGGGCGGTAATTTTGTCAATTAAAAATGGATAACTAAAAATTAAGAGTTGATTCTGCCAGCCCCTGCCGAGTCAACTCTTAATTTTTAATTGCCAATTTTTAATTCACCCCCATGCGCTACTTCGTTCATTTCGCCTACGACGGCACGGCCTACTGCGGCTGGCAGGTGCAGCCGGGCGTGCTCACCGTGCAGGCCGTGCTCGACCGGGCGCTGAGCCAGGTGTTGCGCCAGCCGGTGCGCACGCTCGGCTCGGGCCGCACCGATACCGGCGTCCACGCCCGCCACCAGGTGGCCCACTTCGAGGCTGAGCTGCCCGAGGACATGAGCCTGGATTTGCTCGGCTACCGCCTCAACCGGACGCTGCCGGCCGACGTGCGGGCGCAGGTAATCCACGAAGTCGGCGCGCACGACCACGCCCGATTCTCGGCCGAAGCCCGCACCTACGCCTACGAGGTGAGCCTGACGCCCGACCCGTTTCGGCGCGACCAGGCCCTGTACCTGGACCGCGCCCCCGACGTGGCGGCCATGAATGAGGCGGCGGCGGCGCTGGTCGGGCAGTTCGACTTCACGGCCTTTTCCAAAGTCAAGGGCGGCGAGAGCCACTACCTCTGCTGGGTGCACGAGGCCGGCTGGCACGCGGCGCCGGGCGGCCTGACGTTTCGCATCCGGGCCAACCGCTTCGTGCGCGGCATGGTGCGGCTGGTGGTCGGCACCTTGCTCGACGTGGGGCGGGGGCGCTTGTCAGTCGAAGGGTTTCGGCAGGTGCTGCGGCGGCAGGAGCGCATCGCGGCCAGCGGCGCGGCCCCGGCGAAGGGCTTGTATCTGAGCCGGGTGGAGTACGCGGAAGGGGTGGTGCCGGGGGCGTAGGGACGCGAGCTTTGGGTCGCGGGGGTATTGGGTATTGGGTGCGTCTGTCATGCAGAGCGCAGCGAAGCATCTCGCGTGGCGCAGTAAACCCCTGCGTTAGCAACGGAACGAGCGAGATGCTTCGCTACGCTCTGCATGACAACGGCCCCCAATACCCAACACCCAATACCCTCACTCCGGCAGCTCCAGCAGCGTCGCGTCGAAGCCCATGCCCACGTTGGGGTAGCACGTCCAGGGGCCATTGTCGGGCTGGCGCAGCTGCTTTACTTTGACCTCAGTCATGCCCGGGGGCTTGAGGTTGGCGGCGGCGAGCGGGCCGGGGGTTTGTTCGAGCTGGAAGCTGGGGCCGCCGCCGGGCCAGGCGGCCAGAAACACGAGCGTACCCTGGCCCAGCGAGCGCACCAGCTCGACGCACACGGCCACGTCGGTGTCGAGCCAGAGCTTGTAGGGGCGCAGGTTCACGTAGAGGCGCTCCTCGGTCTGGGCCTGGCTCACGCGCAAATAAACCGGCCGGGGCAGTACGCTCGCGGCCGGAAAGCCGTCGCGCAGGCCGTACACGTTCAGGCGCAGGTACACCGTGTCGTAGGTGCAGTGGGTGATGCGAAACGAAACTTCCTGCAAGAAAGCCGGCCGCTTCACGGTGATAAGCTGCCCGAGCTGGTTGCCGCTCAGGTTATGCTTGAAGCCCTCGTACATGCCACCGCCCTGGTTGCCGGCCCCCACGCGCCGCAGTCCGCTGGCCCGCACCCTGGCCGTACCCAGGGCCACGGCCTGGGGCCGCAGCAGCAGCGGTTCGCCGGCCCGCGTGAGCTGCCGCAGCCGCCCCACGGCCAGCGTCCGGCTGGCATAGCCCACGAGCGAGAGCCGCACCGAATCGGCATCGTAGCTGGCCGGCAGGCGCAGCCCGAAGCGCCCTCGCGCGTCGGCCACCGTGCCGTAAGGATGGCGCAACACGCTCACGCTCACGAAGCCCACCGGCTGGCTGCTGCTCTGGTCGCGCACCTGCCCGCTGAGCGCGTCAGGGTCGGCCGCGGCGGGGGCTGCTGGAGATACCTGCGCCCGACCTAGCTGGGCCAGGCTCAGCAGCCAGACCGCCAGCATCAGCGCCCGGTGCGGGCCGCTTCGTTTGAGAATTCTTCGCAAGCGAGTCAGCAAATACATCAGCATCACCCGTAAAAGTAAGCTGCATCAGTACATTTGGCTGCCGACTACCGGGCGGGTGATGGGAGCGGCACTTTTACTTTTATGAAACTGCTATTTTCCCGCCCGAAATGGGTGGTCGTTGCCTGGCTGCTGAGCGCCGCCCTGCTGGGGAGCACCGCCCCGGCGCGGGCCGCGCCGCCCGCCCTGCCTGCCCTGCCCGCCGATACCATCCGGCCGCAGCCGCCGACCCGCGCCGACACGGCCGCCGCCCTGCGCCGGCTCTTTGCCCAGCAGCGGCGAGCCGGGCGCGGGCGCCTCGTGGCGGCCGGCTTGTCGGCGCTGACCAGTAACTTTCTAGTCGCCTCTTCTCGGCAGGAAACGGTCGCTCAGCGCGTTGGCACCGGCCTGCTGGTGGGCGTTTTGGGTCTGAATGCGTATACTCTGGGCAAGGAACTGGTGCGACGGCGGCGCTACCGGCCCGCCCGCGAGCAGCGCTTGCTGGCGGGTCTCGCCCAGCAGCAGCCGCTGCCTCGCTGGCTCCGGCGCAAGCTCGTGACCGAGTTTTTCAGCGCGTCGGCCGTTCCCTCCGCTTCGCCAAACTAATCCCCCGCAGCATGAGTCGCCTGTTAATCTTCTGGCTGCTGAGCAGTCTCTGGCTACTGGCCGGGCCGGCGGCGGGGCAAGCCGGAGTTGGTCAAAAATCCCCCGTTCTCCCCGACAGCGCTGCCGAGGCCGCCCGTGCCGACACGGCCATCGCCGTGCAGCGGCTGTTTTTCGAGCGGCGGCGCGGCGGACGCAAACAGCTCCCGTTCAGTGGGCTTGTTGTCGGTGGGTTCGGCTACACCCTGGCCACGTACCGGCCCGAAACCACGTACCAGCGCGTTTCGACCGTGGGGCTGGGCGTGGTCGGGGCTTATTACGGCGGGCTGTTTGTGAGCCTGCTCGCCCGGCAGCGCCGCTACCGGCCCGCCCGCGAGCAGCGCGTACTCGACGCGCTGGAGCAAGGCCAGCCCTTGCCGCGCCGGCTGCGTAAGCAGCTCAAACCCGCGTATTTCGGGGTCAAGACGGACAACGGCGCGCGTTAGAGCTTAGATGTGAGAACTTAGAGCCTAGATGTTGGAGCTTGGACGGGAGACGCTCGCCGGGAAAAATCTAAGTTCTAAGCGCTGACATCTAAGTTCTACTACCCAAGCGCCCGACCTTTGCGGCTACTTATGGATGCTTCTACTGCTGCCACCAAAACCGGGCAAGTTTTCGACTGGACGGTGCTGCGCCGCCTGCTGGCTTACGTTATGCCCTACCGGGGCGTGTTTCTGGGGCTGATTGGGCTGACCGTGGCCACGGCCGTGCTCGGCACGCTGCGCCCGGCCCTGGTGCAGCGTATGATTGACGTGGACATCGCCCGCCAGGACTGGGTCGCGCTCAACCGCTCGACCGTGTGGCTGCTCGGGCTGCTGCTGCTGCACACGCTCGTGAGTTACCTGCAAACGTATTACGGCGGCTGGTTGGGGCAATATATCGTCAGGGACATCCGCACGGGCCTGTACCGGCATTTGCTCAACCTCAAGCTGAGCTTCTTCGACCGCACCCCGATTGGGGTGCTCGTGACGCGCAACATCTCGGATGTCGAGACGCTGGCCGACGTGTTCAGCGAGGGGCTGGCGGCGATGGTGGGCGACATCCTGCAAATCGTGTTCATCATGGGCTTCATGTTCTGGACCAACTGGCAGCTCGCGCTGGTCAGCCTGGCCGTCATTCCGCCGCTGCTGCTGAGCACGTACGTGTTCAAGGAGAAAGTCAAGGCCAGCTTTCAGGAGGTGCGCAACGCGGTGGCCAAGCTCAACTCGTTCGTGCAGGAACACCTGACGGGCATGAACGTGGTGCAGATTTTCAACAACGAGGAGCGCGAGTTTCGCAAGTTCGAGAAAATCAACCAGGAGCACACCCGCGCCAACATCAAGTCGGTGCTTTACTACAGCGTGTATTTCCCGGTGGCCGAGGTGCTCGGCGCCATCGGCGTGGGCTTGCTGGTTTGGTACGCGGCCCAGGGCCAGATTGAGGGCCGCATCTCGCAAGGCGCGCTCATCGCCTTCATCATGTACAACGCCCTGTTTTTTCGGCCCATTCGCCAGATTGCCGACCGCTTCAACACCCTGCAGCTGGGCCTGGTCAGCACCGAGCGCCTGCTCAAGCTGCTCGACAGCCAGGAGCTGGTGGCGACTTCGGGCGCCGCGCCCGTGCCCGAGCTGCGCGGCGAAGTCGAGTTTAAGAACGTCTGGTTCAGCTACCAGGCCGACACGGAGGAAGGCATCGAGCCAGAGTGGGTGCTGCGCGACATCAGCTTCGCGGTGCAACCCGGCCAGACGGTGGCCTTCGTGGGCGCGACCGGCGCGGGCAAAACCAGCATCATCAACCTGCTGAGCCGGTTTTACGACATTCAGCAGGGCCAGATATGCGTCGATGGCCGCGACCTGCGCGACTACGACCTGAGCCAGCTGCGCCGCCAGATTGGGGTCGTGCTGCAAGACGTGTTCCTGTTCGCCGGCTCCATCCGCGATAACATCACGCTGGGTAACGCGGCGATAAGCGACGCGAAAATCTGGGAGGCGGCGGGCCTCGTGGGCGCGCGGCGCTTCATCGAGCGGCTGCCCGGCGGGCTGGACTACCCGGTCATGGAGCGCGGCGCGACGCTTTCCGTGGGCCAGCGGCAGCTCATCAGCTTCGTGCGGGCGCTCGTCTACAGCCCCCGCGTCATCGTGCTCGACGAGGCCACCTCGTCGGTCGATTCCGAGACCGAGGAAATGATACAAGCCGCCATCGAAAAGCTCATGGAAGGCCGCACCGCCCTCGTCATCGCCCACCGCCTGAGCACGATTCAGAAAGCCGACAAAATCATCGTCCTCGACCGGGGCGAAATCAAGGAAACCGGCACCCACGACGAGCTGCTGCGCCTGGGCGGCTACTACGCCCAACTGTATCAGATGCAGTACAAAGGGGCGGTGGTTAGCGGGTGAGTAAGTGATTAGGTGAGTAAGTGAGAAGGTCGTTGTCATGCAGCGCGCAGCGAAGCATCTCGCTCGCTTCGTTGCTGACGTATGATTTTACTGCCCCACGCGAGATGCTTCGCTGCGCGCTGCATGACAACGACCTTCTCACCCATTAAATTATGCGCTATTTCTTCCCTATCGTCTTGTTGCTCACGGCTCTGGCCGTGGGTTTTTACGCTTACCTCGGCGGGCTGCGCTCGCCCACGGTGACGCTCGAAACCGCCGCCGCGCCGGTGCTGCTGGCCGGGCAGCCCTACGTGGGCGGGGCGCGCGAGGAACGGTTTGGCGAGCTGTTTCGGGCGGCCAAGCAGCGGCTCGACGCGGGCGCTTCGGCGGGCGCGGCGCTGGCCAACATCTACTACAGCTACCCGACCGGCCCGCAGGACACGCTGCGCGCGTTCGTGGGGCTGACCGTGGCCGACTCGGCCGCGCCGCTGCCGGCCGGCTGGCGCTACCGGGCCGTGCCGGCCGGCCGCCGCGTGGTGGTGGCGCGGTTGGCCAACGTCAGCTTTCAGCTCGCCCCGGCCAAGCTCGAAACGGCCGCGCTCGACTTTATCAACAAAGAAAAACTAAGCTCCCAGCCGTTTTATTACGAGCAGTTCGGGCCGGGCGCGGGCAGCGAGCTGCGGGTGGGCGTAAAATAAAAAAGCGCGCCTGGCTACTGCCAAACGCGCTTTTCGTGAGCTGACGGCTACGTCAGCGACTCCTAGCGACCGAAGAAATAGGTGCCGCTGAACGTGAGTTGGGCCAGGCCGAAGCTGGCCCCGAAAGAGGAGGCCGTATCGTCGCCTGCGTTGTAGCCAGCAGGGGCGTTGTCCGGCTTTGTGGTGAGACGGTTGTAGCCGAGACCACCGATGGAAGCGCCCAGACCGAGGCGTGGAATGGGCAGAAAAATCAGGCCCGGCGTGAGACTGGCGTAATAGCCGCTGGTGTTATAGTCGAGATTATTGTTGCTGCCACTGTTTCGGGCCGGCTGAAACTGCGTCTGGTAGCCCGCGCCCAACGTGCCGGTGAAGCCGAACTGGTCCGTCAGCATCTTGTATGACTGCACAAACGGCCCTATGCGAAAGGCGGTAGCTGCCTTAGGGTCGGCGGGAGCGGTACCGAAGACGGGTGTCGAAGTGCTTTTGGCTTTGTCGGAGGCAAACGACACGTTCAAGCCAACTGCCAGATTATCGGCCACGAAATAGCCTAAGTAAGGGCTAAAGGTGAATATATCACGAGAAAAATTGGTCATGTAGGTGGTGTTTCCCACCGTTTGTTTGGTGTCTTCCGACTGATTGAGGTAGTTGATGCCGCCGCCGAGCAGCACCGTGCCGGCTTTGATGGGGGCCTGGGCCTGGCTGGCCCCGATGGTCGAGCCAAGCAGGCTCAGGCAGATGGTGAGTTTTTTCATGCGTATGGAAAAAAGGGCCGAAATTTTACCCGCCTCCAAGAGCGTGACCGCGGCGCGGGCGTTGCACGGGCCACGGCCAAAAAAATTCCGGCCGGGGTGGCTCAGTGGGCGGCCGCTGGCCGGCGCGCGGCGAAGCCCGACGGCATGACGAGGCCCAGCGTGCCTTGCCACTGCCCGGCCAGGGCGGGCGCGCCCAACGGGGCTGGCCCCAGGGTCCGGGCGTAGCGCAGGGCGGCCCCCAGCCAGACCTCGCGCCCGAGCTTGAACGACAAGCCCAGCCCCGTTTCGGCCAGCGGGCGCGCGGCCACGGCCACGGTAGCCGGTTGCTCCTGCGTGCCATACCGGGTGCGGACCGGCACGAGGCGGTCGCGGTCGGTGAGCTGGGCGATGCCCGCGCCGACTCCACCCAGTGCGTCCAGCCGCCAGCGGCGCGTATTGAACAGTTGGTAGCGGGCCGTGGCCGCCACCGTGAACTGGGTTAGCGCGGGGGCCGTGGCCGCCCGGCCAAAGTTGGTGGGCGCGGCCCTCGGGAAGACGACCAGCGCTCGCCCGCCCAGCTGCCAGCGCGGGGCCACGAAGCCCAGGCCCTCGGCTTCCAGCCCGATGCGGGCGCGGAAAAGGTCGTCGCGCACCAGCGCCGGCCCCAGCCAGAAGCCGCCACGATTGTTCTGTTCGGTGTGCGGAATGGTATCGGCCGGGCTGGGCGGGCGGTGGTGGGCGAGGTAGGGGATGAACACCGGGCGGCACTGGACCAGGGCGGCGGCCGGAGTGGTCAGGGCCAGCAGCCCGCCCCCGAAAACGTGCAGAATAGCGGGATGGACGCGCATGGCCAGGTGATTTACGGGTTCTGGGGAAACCGAAGCATCTCCTGCGGCGACCAGGTTCGGAGTCAGGCAGTAACCACGCTAAGGTAGCGTTTTCGACCCGCAAAAACAAGGCCAGTTGGCTAGGTGCCGAAGTCGGCCAGCTGCTCGGCCGTCAGGTTGCCGTTGAGCCACTCGCCATCGAGGTTGGCACCGAGCTTTTTGTAGAATGCGATGGCCGGCTCGTTCCAATCCAGCACCTGCCACCTCAGGCGTTGCGCGCCGATGCGGCGGGCTTCGGCCACCACCGCCTCGAAAAGCCGGCGGCCGTGGCCACCCTGCCGGGCGGTTTCCGTCACTACCAGGTCTTCGAGGTAGAGCATGCGGCCCTTCCAGGTCGAGTAAGCCGTGTAGAACAGGGCCAGCCCGATAATTTCCGCCCCATTTTCGAGCACGAAAAATCCGAAAATGGGCGCGGGGCCGAACCCGTCGTGGCGCATCATGGCCAGCGTGTTGGTGACGGCCTCGGGGGCGCGCTCGTAGGCGGCCAGCTCGCGGATGAGGCCCAGCACGGCGGGCAGGTCGCGCTCCTCGCCGCGGCGGAGAAGACAATTATCAATCATCAGTTATCAATTATCAGGAAGCAGACGAGACGCACGCGCATTATTCATTGATAATTGCTCGTTGATAATTGACCTTACATCTGCGGCTGCATCTTCTTGATGTCCTCGACCGCGTTGGGGGCAGTCAGCTCGCGGTTGATGCTGTTGGCGGCGGGCGGCGGCGCTTTTTTGCCGCCGGTGGTGTCCACGGCGGCGGGCAGCGGCGGCAGCGGTGCCACGGCCACGTCATCGTCCTGGCGGGTGGAGGTGGGGTTGCCGTCGGGCGACTTGCAAGCCGCCAAACTCAGCGTGAGCGCGGCCGTGGTGAGCAGCGCGGGCAAAAAGCGTTGATTCATAAAAAGATTACCGGATTTCGAGCCGCAAAGTTACGGCGGTGTTGTGGGTGAGTGGGTGAATGGGTGAGTGGGTGAGTGGGTGAGTAGGTGATTAGGTGAGTAGGTCATTGTCATGCGGAGCGCAGCGAAGCATCTCGCTCGCTCCGTTGCTTACGTTAGATTTCACTGCACCACGCGAGATGCTTCGCGGCGCTCCGCATGACAATGACTCACTCACCTACTCACCTCATTACCCACAACACGGCCAGGCGGGCCGTCCAGGCCAGGGTGCGGAGCCAGTTGGTGCGCAGCAGCCCGTCGAGTACCACGTAGTCGTAGCCGTGGGCGGCGAGGCGGTTGTGGAAGGGCACGGACACGAAGAAAGTGACCACCCAAATCAGCAGCACCAGACCCAGTTGCGTCAGGGCCAGGGCGGGAGTGGCGTGGGGGGCGTGGTAGGCGGCCCAGGCCAGCCAGGCGGCCAGGGCCAGCTCCAGCACCATCGGCGCGCCCACGGCCCAGCCCATGCCCTGGGTGTGGGCGGCGTGGTAGCGCGGAAACTCGGCCCGCCCGACCAGCAGCAGGGCCGGATAGACGACGAGCTGCACCGTCCAGACGAGGCCGGTGAGGTAGGCGGCGAGGCCGAAATTGAGTTGCAGCAGGGTCCGAAGCGACATGGGCCGCAAAGCTACCGGCCGGGGCCGGATGCCGGCCCGGCGCTACTTTGCGGCAACCCGGCGCTGGGCTGGAGGTAGTCTGTTGGTCCCATGAAAAAAATACTGCGCGCGCTGCCCGCCCTGGCCCTGCTCGTGGCCGGCTGCCACGCCGGCCCCGATGCGGCCCGCACTGGCCGACCCGACCTGCTGCGCGCGGCCCTCGACACGACGGTGGCGCCCGGCGACGACTTTTTCAGCTACGCCAACGGCACCTGGCTGAAGCAGCACCCGATTCCGGCCTCGGAAAGCGCCTGGGGCATTGGCGAGGAAGTGCAGAACGAGGTGTATGCCCAGCTGCGAAAAATCAGCGAGGCCGCCGCCCGCGACCCCGGCCCGGCCGGCTCGGCGCGGCAGAAAATCGGCGATTTCTGGGCCGTGGGCCTGGATTCGGCGCGGGCCGATAAGCTCGGCTCCCAGCCCATTCAGCCCGAGCTGGCCCGCATCGCGGCCCTGCGCGCGGTGGCCGACGTGCCGACGGCCCTGGCCCGGCTGGCCCCGCTGGGCGTGGGCGCGGCCTTTGACCTGAACGTGGAGCAGGACTCGAAGCACAGCGACCAGATGGCCGTGCACCTGAGCCAGGGCGGCCTGGGGCTGCCTGACCGCGACTACTATTTCAACGCCGACGCCCGCACCAAAACCATCCGCCGGGCCTACGCGCGGCACCTGGCCCGCACGTTCGGGCTGCTGGGGCAGGATACGGCGCGGGCGGCCGTCAGCGCCGGGCAGGTGCTGGCCCTCGAAACGGCCCTGGCCCGGTCCTCGCGCCAGCTCGCCGACCTGCGCGACCCCTACCGAAACTACCACAAGCTGAGTCCGGCCCAGCTGGAGCGCCTGGCCCCGGGGATAGGCGCTCCCGGCCAGCCCGGCCAGCCCGGCCAGCCTGGCCAGCCCGGTTGGTTAGGCTGGCTCGGTCAGGCCGGCGTGGCGCGCGTTCAGGCCGACAGCGTCATCGTCGGGTAGCCGGAATTTTTGCGGGCCGTGAGTCAACTGCTTAAAGCTACGCCCCTGCCCGCCTGGCAAGCCTACCTGAGCTGGCACCTGACCCACGCTTACGCCCCGACCCTGGGCCGGGCTTTCGAGGAGGAGAATTTTCGCTTTTACGGCACGGTGCTGCGCGGGGCTAAAACTCAGCGCCCCCGCTGGAAACGGGTGCTCGACCTGGAAGAGCGCGCCCTGGGCGACGCGCTGGGCGAGCTGTTCGTCAAGGAATATTTCCGGCCCGCCGCCAAAGCCCGCTACGACACGCTGGTGCAGAACGTGCGCCTGGCTTTCGCCGACCACATTCGCCAGCTCGACTGGATGAGCGACACGACCAAGCGCGTGTCGCTGGGGAAGCTGCTCAACGTGCTGCCCAAAGTTGGCTACCCGACCCGGTGGAAAGATTACACCCGGCTCAGCATCGACCGCGGCTCGCTCGCGGCCAACGTGATGCGCGCCCGGCAGTGGCGCTACCAGTTTGAGCTGAACAAGCTGGGCCGGCCCGTGGACCGCACCGAGTGGGACCTGACCCCGCAGACCTACAACGCCTACTACAACCCGAGCAACAACGAGATTGTGCTGCCCGCCGCCGCTTTCGCCGTGCCGGGCCTGCTCGATGCCGACCTCGACGATGCCGTGGTGTACGGCTACGCCGGGGCCAGCACCATCGGCCACGAGCTGACCCACGGCTTCGACGACGAAGGCAGCCAGTTCGATGCCCAGGGCAACCTGCACGAGTGGTGGACCAAAGGCGACCGCCGCCGCTTCCAGCAGCGCGTGGCCGGCATCGTGCGGCAGTTCAACGGCTACCGGCTGCTGGATTCGCTGCACCTCAACGGCCGGGCCACGGCCGGCGAGAACATCGCCGACCTGGGCGGCATCGTTATCGGGCTGGATGCGTTCAAGCGCACGAAGCAGTACCGGGAAGGCCGTAAAATCGGCGGGCTGACCCCGACCCAGCGCTATTTTCTGGGCTACGCGCTGGGCTGGCAGCAGCACACCCGCGACGAGGCCCTGGCCAACCAGCTGCTTTCGGATGTCCACTCGCCGGCCCAGCTCCGGGTGAACGGGCCGCTGGCCGACGTGCCGGCGTTTTACGAAGCGTTCGGAGTGCGACCCGGCCAGAAGCTCTACCGGCCCGACTCGGCGCGGGTCAAAACCTGGTAGGCGGGGCCGCCCGCCCGCATCGTCCGCGCTCAGCCGTACATTGACTGCGAAACTACTACAGTATTCCGCCGAAGGCTGGGCTACCCGTTACCTTACGTTTCGCTACTTATTTTCCTGCTTACCACATGGCCCCCGCCGCTTCGCTCACGCCCGCCGCCCAGCTTCAGCACTTGCTGGCCGAGCACGACTTTTTGACCCTGCGCTCGCTGCTGCCCACGCTGGCCGCCCCCGACCTGGCCCGCCTGATTGAAAGCCGGCCCGAAACCGAGCGGCTCGTGCTGTTTCGGCTGCTGCCGCTCACGCAGGCCACGCGCGTGTTCGAGTACCTGGCCCCGGCCGCCCAGAGCCGGCTGCTGGCCCGGCTCGACCCCGAGCAGCTCACCGACATTCTCAACGACATGGCCCCCGACGACCGCACGGGCCTGTTCGAGCGCCTGCCGGCCGACTTCGTGCGCGCCCAGGTCGAGCGCCTCTCCCCCGAAGAGCGCCGCGTTACGCTCGAATTGCTGGGCTTTCCGCACGACAGCGTGGGTCGGCTCATGACCCCCGACTATATTGCCCTGCGCGAAGACTGGCCTATGACGCAGGTGTTCGACTACATCCGCCAGCACGGGGCCAGCGCCGAAACCGTGACCATGCTCTACGTCGTGGACGAGGCCGGCGTGCTGCTCGATGACGTGCACATCCGCGAGTTTCTGGTGGCCGAGCCGACGGCCCGCGTGCGCGACGTGCGCAACAACATCTTCGTGTGCCTGAACGTGTTGCAGAGCCAGGAGTCGGCCCTGGCCGATTTCAGCCGCCACCAGCGCGTGGCCCTGCCCGTGACCGATGCCCACGGCGTGCTGCTGGGCATTGTCACGCTCGACGACGTACTGGCCCTGCGCGAGCGCGAAGACACCCGCGAGATTCAGAAATTCGGCGGCTCCGAAGCGCTCGACGAGCCGTACCTCGAAATTCCGCTGGCCAAGATGGTGCGCAAGCGGGCCGGCTGGCTGGTAGTGCTTTTTCTGGGCGAGATGTTTACGGCCACGGCGATGGGCTTTTTTGAGGGCGAAATCGAGAAGGCCGTCGTGCTGGCGCTGTTCGTGCCGCTGGTTATCAGCAGCGGGGGCAATGCCGGCTCCCAGGCCACCTCGCTCATTATTCGGGCCATGAGCCTGGGCGAAGTGTCGGTGGGGCGCTGGTGGGCCGTGATGCGGCGCGAACTGCTGGCCGGCCTGGCCCTGGGCCTGATTCTGGGCGCGGTCGGGGCCATCCGCATCGGTCTCTGGCAGGGCCTGCACCTGCGCGACTACGGCCCCCACTGGCTGCCGCTGGCCCTGGCCGTGGGCTTCGCCCTGGTGGGCATCGTGCTCTGGGGGTCGCTGGCCGGCTCGATGCTGCCGCTGCTGCTCAAAAAAGTCGGCTTCGACCCGGCCACCTCGTCGGCCCCCTTCGTGGCCACGCTCGTGGACGTCACCGGGCTGGTCATTTATTTCTCGGTGGCGTATCTGTTTCTGCACGGTACGCTGCTGTGAGTGGGTAGAACGGAGTGGCACTCCGTTCTGACGCGCCAGCGGCAAGCTGCGGTCGCCGAGCCAGTCAGCACGGCTAGGCAACTTTCATCCTGACGCGAGCTTGCCGCTTCGCGGCAGAACGGAGTGCCACTCCGTTCTACCTGTGTGCGCTCCCGGCCGGGGCTACCTTTGCCCCACACCTGGGCACTTTCCACAACTTCGCTGACGGTATTGATGCGGTTTATTTTTTCACGGCCGCGCGCCCCGGCCGGGCCGCTGGTGCTGCTGGTGCTGCTGACTCAGGCGGGGGCGGCCTTTGGACAGGGCGGTGTCACGTCGCCTTCGTCGGCCTCGCCGGGACAGGCCCCGGCGGCGGCTTCGGCCCAGCAGCCGGTACACGTCGATAGCTCGACGGGCTGGAGCCTGCACTTCCAGCAAACCGTTATCAAGCAGTGGCACGGCGGGTTCGCGGCCCCTTATGCCGACAGCCTGAGCCTGCAAGCGCGCGAAAACGCCAAGCTCTCACTCACGACGACCTTATTTATCGGGCGTAAGCTGTGGAAAAACGCGGCCATTTTCTTCAACCCCGAAGTGTCGGGCGGCAGCGGGCTGAGCGGGGCCTCAGGCGTGGCCGGGGCGCTCAACGGCGAAACGTTTCGGGTTGGCTCCACCGAGCCGGTGCTTTATCTGGCCCGCCTCTACGTGCAGCAGCGCTGGGCGCTGGGGCCGGAAACGGTGCCCGAAGAAGACGACAACAACCAGCTGGCCGGCGCGCGCCCCGTGCGCTACCTGAGTTTGACGCTGGGCAAGTTCAGCCTCGCCGACTACTTCGACCAGAACTCGTACTCGCACGACCCGCGCACCCAGTTTCTGAACTGGAGCCTGATGAGCGCCGGGGCCTGGGACTACCCGGCCAACACGCGCGGCTACACGGCCGGCGGGGTGCTCGAATACGTCGGCCCCGGCCTGGTGCTTCGCGCGGCCTCGACGCTGATGCCCACCTACGCCAACGGCCCCATCCTCGACTACGACTACGCCCGCGCTCACGCCGAAACCGTGGAGCTGACTAAAACCTACCGCTACCGGGGCCACTCGGGCACGGTGCGGGTGCTGGGCTTTCGCAACGCGGCCGGCATGGGCAGCTACCGCGCCGCGCTGGCCGCGCCGCCCGTGCGCGACCGGCCCAACCTCATCGCCTCGCGCCTCGATGGGCGCACCAAGCTGGGCTTTCTGGTCAACATGGAGCAGGAAGTCAGCCCCACCGTGGGCGTGTTCGGGCGGGTGAGCTATAACGATGGCCGCAACGAAACCTGGGCTTTCACCGAAATCGACCACAGCCTGAGCCTGGGCGCGACGAGCACCGGTGCCCGCTGGCACCGGCCCACCGACCGCCTCGGCCTGGCGGCCGTCGTCAATGGCATTTCGGCCGCGCACCGCGCCTACCTGGCCGCCGGCGGCTACGGCTTCATCATCGGCGACGGCCAGCTCAACTACGCGCCCGAATACGTGACGGAGCTGTACTACAGCTTTGATTTGCCGCGCTACCACGCCGCCATCAGCCCCGATTATCAGCTCGTTATCAACCCGGCCTACAACCGCGACCGCGCCGGCCCCATCCACGTGGTGGCCCTGCGGGTCCACGTCGAGTTTTAGGGCGGGGTTCGGGTTGATTTTACCAAGACATGAGACGTTAGACATGAGACATGAGACTTTCTCGGCGAGCGCCTGGCGAGAAAAGTCTCATGTCTCATGTCTCATGTCTAACGTCTCATGTCTTGGTAAAATCAATCTAAACCGCTGCTTAACCCAAGCCAGTCGGGTATCTTTCCCAAAAATTTTGCTACTTCCCATGCGCCTGCCCAAGCTTCTGCTACCCCTGCTTTTCACCGCCATTCTGCCGCTCGCCGCCCGCGCCTGGGGCGTGGACGGCCACCGCGCCATCGGCCTCATCGCCGCACAGCGCCTCTCGCCCAAAGCCCGGCAGGCCGTGGCCGCGCTACTCAGCACCCAAACGCTGGCCCTCGTCAGTACCCAGCCCGACGAGATGCGCTACCTGCCTGAGTTCAAGGAAACCGCGCCCTGGCACTACGTGAATTCGCCCGCCGGCCTCGCCCACGATGCCTACGTAACCGCCCTCAAAGCCCAGCCCGAGGTGAATGCCTACAACATCCTGCTGGTCAAAATCAAGGAGCTGCGCGACCCGGCGCTGAGCCGCGAGCAGCGGGCGCGGGCGCTGATTTTCGTGGTGCACATCGTCGGCGACGTGCATCAGCCGCTGCACGCGGGCCACGCCGAAGACAAGGGCGGCAACGATGTCAAGCTCACGTATCGGGGCAAGGAAACCAACCTGCACAGCCTCTGGGATAGCGGCTTAATCGAATACCTGGGCCTGACGTACACCGAGTTGGGCCAGCAGCTTAACAGCACCATCCCGGCCCCGCTGGCCAAAACCTGGCAGAGCGCCGACCCCACCGAGTGGCTCTACGAGTCGTACGCCGCCGCCGACAAGCTCTACGTCGAGGCCGCTCAGAACCCGGCCCCCGACTACCGCTATTTCCCGGCCCAGGCCGATTTGCTGAAGCTGCGCTTGCAGCAGGCCGGCGTGCGGTTGGCGGCCGTACTCAATGAGGCGTTCAAGTAGCGTGGCGACGTGAGGTAAGCTTTGGCTGCCACCGGAGGGCCGTCTAAAAGTTGTTCAGACGGCCCTCCGGTGGCAGCTAAAGCTTACCTCACGTCCTGCGAGCGGAAGCTCGCGCCACATTTGAGGCAAACAGTCAAAGTTACGCTTGGCTTAACGGCGGCCGCAAACGCGAGTGCGCTGGTAAGTTTTTTTAACCCAACCGCGCCCCGCGAAAGCTAAAACCTGCCGAGATAGCCGAGAAAAATTACCTACAAAAAGCCGTAATTATTTCGCTCAGCAAAAATTAATTTGGTGACCAAAAACACCACCGTAAATTTGTGTCATGAATGTTCTTAACCCTTCGTTAAAGCTGCGTGATATGGCCCGTGAGCCGCGCCAGGGCTATGGTCAGCAGTTCGTCAGCAGCGTTTTTGCCCCCGTTGCATTTCGCTTTTTTCGCGTCGCCGCCCCGTTTTCCGAGGCGGCTTTTTTGTGCCCGGCCCGCTCTACCTTACCTACCTCCAAACTCCGCGAGTCCGCGCGTGGAACGACTTAACAACGACACCACGCGCGGACTCGCAGAGTCCGCGCTACCATCCAATGAAAAAGCTGCTTGCCCGCGTTGCCCAGGTCAATTCGCTGCTCTGCGTGGGCCTCGACCCGACGGGGCCGGACGCGGAGGTCACGCGCCGGCTGCCCGAAGTCATTGCCCAAACGGCCCCGTTCGCGGCGGCGTTCAAGCCTAACCTGGCGTTTTTCCTGAGCCGCGAAAACGGCGTGCAGCTGCTGCGGCAGGTGGTGCGCAGCGTGCCGCCCGGGGTGCCCGTTATCCTCGACGGCAAGTTTGGCGACATCGCCAACACGGCCGAGCACTACGCCCGCTTCGCCTATGACGTAGTCGGGGCCGATGCCGTGACGGTGAACCCCTACATGGGCGACGATGCCATCGTGCCCTTCGCCCGGCCCGATAAATTCGTCTTCGCCCTGGCCAAAACCTCGAACCAACCCGCTCACTCGCTGCAAGACCAGCTTCTACAAACCGGCGAGCCGCTGAGCGATTTTACCGCCCGCGTCATCGCCGAGCTGGATGCCGAGCACGGCAACATCGGCCTCGTGGCCGGGGCCACCGACGCGGCCGCGCTGGGCCGGTTGCGGCAGCTCTGCCCGCGGCAGTGGTTTCTGGTGCCCGGCGTGGGCGCGCAAGGCGGCGACTTGGCGGCCGTGCTCGCCGCCGGGTTACGGGCGGATGGGTCGGGGCTGTTGATTAACGCTTCGCGGAGCATCTGGCAAGCGGCCGACGCGGGCGCGGCGGCGCGGGCGTTGCGGGACGAGATTAACGTCGGGCGAAGTAGCGTGGACTCTGCGAGTCCGCGCGTGGAACGGTTGCAGCCTTTGAATTAACTACTTACGCGCGGACTCACAAAGGCCACGCCACACTACGCTATGCCGCTTACCCCTGGCCTACCCGCCGCCGAAATCGCCGACCTCATCGCGGCCCAGCTGCGGCAGGAAGGCGCTTTGCTTTCCGGCCATTTCAAGCTCTCGTCGGGTCTGCATTCCGACACCTACGTGCAATGCGCCCGCTTCCTACGCCGGCCGGAGCTGGCGGAGCCGGCCTGCGCGGCACTGGCCGAACAGCTGCGTGCGGCCGGGCTGCGGCCCGACGTGGTGGTCGGGCCGGCGATGGGCGGTATCGTCATTGGCTACGAGCTAGCGCGACAACTGGGCGTACCGGGCATTTTTACGGAGCGCGACGCGGGCGGCGAAATGAGCTTGCGGCGGGGGTTTACGATAACTCCCGGCGAGCGGGTAGTCATTGCCGAAGACGTAGTTACGACCGGCAAGAGTACGCTCGAAGTGGCCCGGCTGCTCACCGCCATGGGGGCCGAAGTGCTGGCCGTGGCCTCGCTCATCGACCGCACCGGCGGCGCGGCCGGGCTGCCCTTCCCGAACTTTGCCCTGCTGCGCGTGGACGCGGCCGTGTTCGCGGCTGATGCCGTGCCGGCGCATTTGGTGGGCGTGCCGGCCGTGAAGCCGGGCAGCCGGCCAGAAGTTACTTAGAAATTGACCTAGCTATTTTTTTGCGAAACATCAGAGAATAGTTGAGTTAGCTGGCTTCATCTGAATTGTTTTAACCAATTAATTTCTCGTCGCGCGTAGCGCCTCACCCCCCGGCCCCCTCTCCGAAAAGGAGAAGGGGAGCCGACCGCAAGCAGACGCAACCTGTCGTCCGGCTCCCCCTCTCCTTTTCGGAGAGGGGGCCGGGGGGTGAGGCGCTACGCGCGACGAGTCGCTAATTCTCAAACTACCCATTTTTTTAATTGACTACCCATTCCATCCTCCTCACCCTGCAACCCGGCCGCCACGACGGCGAGGGGCAGCGCGTGGCCGCCGACGCGGCCCGGCACCTGGGCCTGACGACCGGGCGGGTGCTCAGCGCGGCCCTCTACACCGTGCGCTACGCCGGGCTGGAGGCCGCGCAAGTGCAAGCCTTCGCCGCTGCCTGTCTGCAAGACCCGGTGCTGCACGCGGTGGCGGTAAATGCGCAACCCGCGCCAGTTGGCTTCGCTTCCTACATCCTGGTGGCCAAAGCGCCGGGCGTAACCGACGACGAGGGCACCTCAGCCCAGAGTGCGCTGAGCGACTTTTTGAACGAGCCGATTGACACCCGCACCCAGCACATTTTCTCGAAACGGCTGTATTTTCTGGAGCGTGAGCTGCCCGATGCCGACCTGCGCCGCGTGGCTGAGGAATTGCTGGGTAATAAGCTGATAAGTCGCTTCGAGGTGGGGCGCGTGGCCGAGGGCATCCGCGATTACACGCCCCGGCCGGGCGGCGGGGCCGATAACACGACCGCGACCGTGCCGCTGACGGGCCTCTCGGACGAGCAGCTCATGCAGCTCTCGAAGGAGAACGTGTATGCGCTGAACCTGGCCGAGATGCTCGCCATCCGCGATTATTACGAGCTGCCCGCGACGCGCGCGCTGCGCCAGGGCCAGGGGCTGCCGGCCGAGCCGACCGACTGCGAGCTGGAAATTCTGGCCCAAACCTGGTCGGAGCACTGCAAGCACAAAGAATTCGCGGCCCTTATCGAATACGAAAACCACGCGACGGGCGCGCGCGAAACCATCGACGGGCTGTTCAAAACCTACATCAAGGGCGCGACGGCCGAGGTCGATAGGCAGTTGCGGGCCAACGGCAACGACTGGCTGGTCAAGGTGTTCTCCGACAACGCCGGGGCGGTGCGCATCGATGCCGACTCGCTCTTCATCTGGAAAGTCGAAACCCACAATTCTCCCTCGGCCATCGACCCCTACGGCGGGGCCATCACGGGCATCCTGGGCAACAACCGCGACCCGCTCGCTACGGGCATCGGCGGGGCGCGCTTGCTCTTCAATACCAACGTGTTGTGTTTCGGTTTGCCCGACTATGATGGGCCGCTGCTCACCGGGCAGCTGCACCCGCGCCGCGTGTTCGAGGGCGTGCGCAAGGGCATCGAGGACGGCGGCAATAAGTCGGGCGTGCCGACCGTGAACGGGGCCATCGTCTTCGACGCGCGCTACGCGGGCAAGCCGCTCGTGTATTGCGGTACCGGCGCGGTGCTGCCTATGCAGCTGGCGGGGCTGAACAGCTGGGAGAAAAACATCGAGCCGGGCGACCGCATCGTCATGGCCGGCGGGCGCGTGGGCAAGGACGGCATCCACGGGGCCACTTTTTCGAGCATTGAGCTGGACGAGGCCGCCCCCGCCACGGCCGTGCAAATCGGCTCGCCCATCACCCAGAAGCTGGCGATGGATTTCCTGCTGCTGGCCACCCGGCGCGGGCTGGTGCGGTGCTCAACCGACAACGGCGCGGGCGGGCTCTCGTCGTCGGTGGGCGAGCTGGCGCTGATTCCCGGCGGGGCGGTGGTCGAATTGGAGCGAGTGCCGCTCAAATACCCCGGCTTGCGGCCCTGGGAGATTTTTCTGAGCGAGTCGCAAGAGCGTTTCACGCTGGCCGTGGCCCCCGAGAAGCTGCCGGCGCTGCTGGAGCTGGGCCGCGAGATGGAAGTCGAGCTGTCCGACATCGGCCATTTCACCGACGCGGGCGTGCTCGACGTGCGCTTCGGCGGGCAGCCCGTGGCGGCGCTCAGCCTGGAGTTTCTGCACGAGGGCGTGCCGCGCAAAACCCTGCTGGCCGAGTGGACGGCCCCCGTGCTGACTGAGCCGACGCTACCGGTCAGCTTGGACTACAACGACGTACTGCTCAGGTTACTCGGCTCGCCCAACATTTGCTCGCGCGAGGCCGTCATTCGGCAGTACGACCACGAGGTGAAGGGCCGCACCATCGTCAAGCCGCTGATGGGCGGCACCGGGCAGGCCCCGCAAGACGCGGCCGTCGTGCGCTTCAACTTTGAGAGCTGGGCCGGCGTGGCCGTGAGCAACGGCATTCTGCCCCGCTACGGCGACCTTGATGCCTACCAGATGTCGGCCGGCGCATTCGACGAGGGCGTACGGCAGATTATTTCGGTCGGCGGCCGGTTGCCTAATCTCAGCCCCAGAGACGGAATTTTCTGGTCGGTGAACGACAACTTCTGCGTCCCCGACTCGGTGTATGACCCCGTGAGCAACCCCGACGGCAAGCTCAAGCTGGCCAAGCTCGTGCAAATGTGCCAAGCCCTGCGCGATGCCTGCGCCGCCTACTGCATCCCGCTGACCTCGGGCAAGGACTCGATGAAGAACGACTTCAAGGCCGACGGCGTGAAAATCTCGGTGCCGCCCACGGTTTTGTACTCGATGACGGCCAAAATCGAGGACGTGCGTCAGGTCGTTACCTCCGATTTCAAGCAGGCCGGCGATGTCATCTACCTGCTCGGCGAAACCTACGACGAGCTGGGCGGCTCGGAGTTCTATCAGCTTGATAATACGCTGGGAGCCAACGTGCCGCGCGTCCGATTCGAGGAGGCCAAGGCGCTGTACGTGCTCGTCGGCGAGGCCAATGAGCAGCAGCTCATCCAGAGCTGCCACGACCTGAGCGACGGCGGCTTCGCCGTGGCCCTGGCCGAATGCACCTTCGGCCGCGACGGCCTGGGTGCCGACCTCGACCTGGGCGGGCACCTGCCCGGCGAGCTGCCCCTGCCGGTGCTGCTCTTCAGCGAGTCGCACTCGCGCTTCGTGGTGAGCGTGGCCCCAGAAGACGTGTGGGCCTTCGAGAGCATCTTAGAGGAGCGCGCCACCCGCCTGGGCGAGGTAACCGACGACGGCGCGCTGCGCGCGCTGCACGGTGGGCGCACGGCGCTGCGCGTGAGTACAACGGTGTTGCGTCAAGCGTGGAACAACGGCCTTGTGAATGAGACGATTGGCGTTTTCTCCGAACCCATGCACGGCCCGAATTAGTTTATAGTCTCCTGATTTCGGCCTATAAATTTTATCAGACAGTATAAAAACTCAAGCTGCCCGCACAAAGCGTTTTGAAAACAGTACAAACAGATAACTCAAATTCAATTCAGACGGCCTCCCGGCCGCCGCGGGCGCTGGTGCTCACCGGCTTCGGCATCAACTGCGAGGAGGAGATGGCGGCGGCCTACCGCCTGGCCGGGGCTGAAGCTACCATCGTGCACCTGAACGAGGTGCTGCACGGCCGCGTCAGCATTCACGATTTCGACGTGCTGAATTTCCCCGGTGGCTTTTCGTTTGGCGACGACCTCGGCTCGGGCGTGGTGCTGGCCAATAAGCTGCGCTACCGGCAAGTCGGGGGCGGGGTAGAGGCGGGGACTGGCGGGCGGACGCTATTAACTGACATTCAAGCGTTCGTGGCCAGCGGCAAGTTCGTGCTCGGCATCTGCAACGGCTTTCAGGTGCTGGTCAAGCTGGGCCTGCTGCCCAACCTGGGAGGTGACTTCCGCCCCGAGATGACCTTGACGCACAACGCGAGCGGCCGCTACGAGAACCGCTGGGTGCGGCTGCAAGTCAACCCGCTAAGCACTACGCCCTTCCTGCGCGGCCTTACCACGCTCGAAGTGCCCGTGCGTCACGGTGAGGGCCGCCTCGTAGTGCCTGACGCCGCCACCCGCGAGCAGTTGGAAAAGAAGGGGTTGAATTGCCTGAGCTACGTGGACGCGGCCGGCGACGGCACGAGCGCCTACCCGTTCAACCCCAACGGCGCGGACCTAAATTGTGCCGGCTTGCAGGACGCGACGGGGCGCATTTTTGGGTTGATGCCGCACCCGGAGGCGTATCTGGCGGCCTGCAATCACCCGGATTGGGGGCGGCGGAAAAGGGGGGGGTCGGACGCGGGAGAAGTGGGGGAGGGGCTGGCGATTTTTCGGAATATCGTGGAGTTTATTAGTTCTGCTTTAGCTCCCCTCGCCTCAAACTCCATCTCCATCCCCCTAGCCCCCTTCCCCGAAACCCCATCCCCCAGCCCCTTCCCCGATGGGGAAGGGGGACTAATCCATAAAACAGACGTGGGATTAGACATAGAGCTAGAAACCAGAACTAGAGCTAGTTCCCCTTCCCCATCGGGGAAGGGGCTAGGGGATGGGGTTTCGGGGAAGGGGCTAAGCGACGGGGTTTCGGGGAAGGGGCTAACAGACGAGCCACCCGGCAATACCGACCATCCCATTGCCGAAGAACCCCGCCCGCACTACGCCCGCCGCCAGCAGCCCACCGCCGCACCAACCAGCATCCCGGACAACGTTTTCACCGCCAGCCCCAAGCAATGGGAGCGCGTGAAGAGCCTAAGCCGTGCCATGCGCCAGGACCCGACCCCGGCCGAAAATGCGCTGTGGCAAGCGTTGCGAGGGCAGCAGCTGGGTGTAAAATTTCGTCGGCAACACGCCGTCGATTCGTTTGTCGTGGACTTCATCAGCCTGCCCGACAAGCTGATAATTGAGGTGGATGGGGCCGTTCACGCGGAAGCTCAGCAGGCCGCCTATGATGCTGGTCGCACCGAGATTTTGCGCGAGCTGGGCTACCGGGTGCTGCGCTTTGCCAACGAGGCGGTGTTCTCAGACTTGCCCGGGGTCTTGTCGGAAATAAAACAAGCTCTTATTCCGACCACGCTCAACGTCTGATACTTAACATGAACACCCTCCCCCATTTCGCCACCCCCCAGCTCCACCTGCTCCACCGCGGCAAGGTCCGCGACTCGTACCGCGTGGACGACCAGACGCGCCTCATCGTCGTCTCCGACCGGCTTTCGGCCTTCGACTCGGTGCTCGAAACGGCCGTGCCCCACAAGGGCGCGGTGCTCAATGGGCTGGCCGATTTCTGGTTCGAGCGCACCCAGCACATTATTCCTAATCACGTCGGGAAAATGCTGGACGCCAACGCCATGCTGGTGCGGGAAGCCAAGCCGATTAAGGTCGAGATGGTCGTGCGCGGCTACCTCACCGGCTCGATGTGGCGGGGCTACGAGCGCGGGCAGCGCACGTTTTCGGGCGTAACCGTGGCCGAGGGCATTGGCAAGCACCAGCCGTTTCCGGTGCCCATTCTCACGCCCACTACCAAAGAGGAATCGGACCGCGAAATCACGCCCGACAACCTCGTGAGCGAAGGTTGGGTGAGCCGCGAGCTGTACGAGCAGATGGCCGAAACCTCGTTGCGGCTTTTTGATTTGGGGTCGAAGTGGCTGGCCGAACGCGGTATTATTCTAGTCGATACCAAGTACGAGTTCGGTTTGCTCGATGGCGAGCTGATGCTGATTGACGAAATCCACACGCCCGACTCGTCGCGCTTCTGGGCCAGCGAGGACTACGCCCGCCACCCCGAGGGCGCGGCGCAGATGGACAAGGAATACGTGCGCCAGTGGCTGATTGCCAATAAGAAAGACGGGGCCTACCCGCGCGCCCTGACCCCGGAAGTTACCCAGGAAGCCAGCCGCCGCTACCTCGACATCTACGAGCGCATCGTGGGCCAGCCGCTGCCCACGGCCGACGAGACGGCCACGGGCGGCAACGTCAGTAACCGTCTGGTAGCCAACCTGGTGAAAGCCGGACTGATGAAGGATGCCTGGGTGAACATCGTGATGAGTTCGCCCGCCGACCAGAACTACTGCCAGCAAATCCGCTCGCTTTTTGAGGGCTACGGCGTGTTCACGCAATTGCGGGTGTGCTCAGCTTACCAGAACGGCGAGGAAATCGGCCGCATGGCCGAAGTCTGGAACCGCTCGGTTGAGCCGGGCGTGATTATCGCCGTAGCCGGGCTGAGCAACGGCCTCGGCGGAGCGCTGGCCGCCAACGTGAACGTGCCCGTCATCTCGTGCCCGCCCTGGCAAAACTTCGCCGAGCTGACGGCCAACCTCAACTCGTCCGTCATCCTACCCCCGGCCACGCCCAACCTGACCGTCGTGCGCCCCGACAACGCCGCGCAAGCCGCTCTGCGGGCGCTCAACGTGCCGCGCCTGCGCGAGCAGTTGCGGCTGGAAATTCTCGAAACCAAAGCCAAGCTGCGCGCGGCCGATGTCGAGCTGCGAGCTTTATAACTCCTTAGTACGGAGTTGAAAAGGGAGTTCACGGAGCGCGAATAACTCCGTGAAACTTTCCCCAACTCTTCTGCCACCCCGCGTAAAAAAACCTTATGCAATTACTCCTCCTCGGTGCCGGTGCCCGCGAGCACGCCCTGGCCTGGAAGCTCCGCCACGACGGGGCTACGGTCCACGTCGCGCCCGGCAACGCGGGCATTCCCGGCAGCCGGCCCGAGCTGAGCGCCACCGGCTTTCCGGCGCTGGAGGCGTTTTGTAAAGCTCACGAAATCAAGTTGATTATCGTCGGGCCGGAAGCGCCGTTGGCGGCGGGCGTGGCCGATTATTTCGCCGGCTCCGAGATAAAAGTATTCGGCCCGACGCGCGCCGCCGCCCGGCTCGAAAGCTCGAAAGTATTCAGCAAGGACTTCATGCGCCGCCACGGCGTGGCCACGGCCGAAGCCTGGGTTTTTCAGCGCCACCAAGCAGCACAAGCGCGAGTGAAAATTGCCGAATTAAACGGTGAAGTGGTGGTCAAATACGACGGGTTGGCCGCTGGCAAAGGCGTGTACGTCTGCGCTTCGGTGGCCGAAGCCGAGGCGGCCGTGGCCGAGCTGCTGAGTTTGCACGAGGGCGAATTTTCTTTCCTGCTCGAAGAAAAACTCACTGGCCCCGAAGTCAGCCTGATGGGCCTCACCGACGGGCACGCCATGCGCCTGCTGGCCTCGTCTCAGGACCACAAGCAGTTGCTGGCCCACGACGAAGGCCCCAATACGGGTGGCATGGGCGCGTATTGCCCGGTGGAGTTTCTCACCGACGACTGGCAGGCGGTCATCGAGCGCGACATCATCGCCCCCACCCTGCGCGGGCTGCAAGCCGAGCCGTTCGACTTTCTGGGCTTTCTCTACTTCGGGGTGATGCTTACGCCGCGCGGCCCCAAGCTGCTCGAATACAACGTGCGCCTCGGCGACCCCGAAGCCGAAGTCATTTTGCCCGCGCTGGAATCTAGTCTGTTAGCGTTAATCGAAGCCGCTTTGGTTGGCCGTTTGGCCGAGCCGGAAGTGCGGCAGCGGCCGGGCGCGTTCGTGGGCGTGGTGCTAGCTTCGGGCGGCTACCCGGCGGCTGGCTTCCCGACTGGCTTTCCCATCAGCGGCGAGAAGCAGTTTACCCTCGGCACGTTGGCTTTCGCGGGCGGAGTGCAAGTCGGCGACGCGCCCGGCGCGCTACGCACGGCCGGCGGCCGGGTGGGCGTCGTCGTGGCCCACGGCCCGGACCTGGCCGAGGCCGTGCGGCGGGTGTACGAGGAAGTCGAGAAAGTCGCGTTCGAAGGTAAATACGTGCGGCCTGATATCGGGCAGCGTACCACGCCACGTCTGGCTCCCCTCCCTGTAAACCCCATCCCCCTAGCCCCCTTCCCCGATGGGGAAGGGGGGACTAGCTCTAGTGCTAGCTCTAAATCAGCCGTTGGACTAGAGCTAAAAACTAGAGCTAGTCCCCCTTCCCCATCGGGGAAGGGGTTAGGGGATGGGGTTCCGGGGAAGGGGCTAGAAGACAGGCTTATCAAGCAAGATGGCCAACCCACTAAGCCCGCCCGCCTCGCCATCCTGCTTTCCGGCCGCGGCTCCAACATGCTGGCCCTGGCCGATGCCGTGCGCGACGGAGCGCTGAAAAACATAGCCGAAATCGCGCTCGTCTTCTCCAACGACCCCGCCGCGCCCGGCCTCGAAGCCGCCGCCGCGCGGGGCCTGCCCACGGCCGCGCTGCCCTCGAAGGGCCATGAGCGTGAAGTATTTGACGAGGAAGTCATCAAAATTCTGCAAGCGTATCAGCCCGATTTTATCGTGCTCGCCGGCTACATGCGGGTGCTTTCGCCGGGCTTCGTGCGGGCTTTCGCGGGGCGCATCGTCAATATTCACCCCGCCGACACGCACCAGCATCGGGGCCTGCACGCCTACGAATGGGCCTTCAGCAACCAGTTGAAAGAGACGAAAATAACCGTGCACCTCGTGGACGAGGGTCTCGACACCGGCCCCATCCTGGCCCAGCGCGCCGTAAATTTGGAAGGAGCCAGTACCTTGACCGAAGTCCAGCGCCGGGGCTTAGTCGTGGAACACGAGTTGTACGCCGAAACGCTGACTTCGCTAATTCAATTAAAAATTGACAAATAAAAATTGTCACAGACTTTTTCAGTTGTTTTCATTGATTCCAAAAAATAACTGCCGCTCCACTTCTTAATTTTTAATTGCCAATTTTTAATTTAAAAAAGCCATGTGCGGTATCGTAGGTTTTCACGGCCCGGAGCCGGTTGTCGCCGACATGATAATCGGCCTGACGGCCTTGCAGCACCGCGGGCAGGATGCGGCCGGCATCGCCACGTTCGACGGCGACGCGTTCCATCTGCACAAGGGGCAGGGGTTGGTGAACGACGTGTTTAAGCCCAAGCACGTCAGGAAGTTGGGGGGCAACACCGGCATCGGGCACGTGCGCTACACCACCCAGGGAGCCAACGACTCGGACCTGGCCCAGCCCTTCACCACGAGCTACCCGTTTGGGCTGGCCATGGTGCACAACGGCAACGTGATAAACTTTCGCGACGTGGCCCAGCGCCTGCACGACCACTACCACGTGCTGCCTAAAACGACGAATGACCTGGAGCTTATCATGTACACCTTCGCCTCGGAGCTGCGCGTGAAAGACCTTGACCATTTATCGGTGGTGGATGTGTTCGACGCCGTCGAAACCACCCAGGAATTGGTGAAGGGCGCGTACGCCACCATCACCATTATTGCGGGCCACGGGTTGCTGGCCTTCACCGACCCGCTTGGTATTCGCCCGCTCGTGCTGGGCCGGCGCGACACGCCCGAGGGGCCGGTTTACGCGTTCGCCTCGGAAAGCACTTGCTTCGATTATCTCGGGTTTGAATTCATGAAAAATGTGGGGCCGGGGCAGGCTATTTTCATCGATAAAAATTACGAGATTCACTATAAGAATCCGTACCAGAAGCCGCGTAATTTTTGCGCGTTCGAGTACATTTATTTTGCCCGCGAAGACTCCGCGATTCACGGGCGGCTGGTGGCCCGCGAGCGGGTGCGGCTGGGTAAGCTGCTGGGCCGCAAGGTGCTCGAAGCCGGCCTGCGGCCCGACATGGTGATTGACGTGCCGAGCAGCGGCTACTTCGC
>Ga0209511_1000695_pt1 | contig 32388 bp, 25 predicted proteins | sample SSSSmetaG_FD_184141 | JGI IMG/M metagenome (GOLD analysis project Ga0209511, IMG submission 184141) | Glacier valley bacterial and archeal communities from Borup Fiord, Nunavut, Canada, to study Microbial Dark Matter (Phase II) - ​SSSS... | ecosystem: Environmental > Aquatic > Freshwater > Ice >... | reverse complement strand
TTAACAATTCAATATTGAACCAACAAGAATATTTGATTGAAATTCAAACCATTAAAATTCCAACTGAACCTTTTTTAGCCTTCAATTCGAAAAGTGTTATACAACAGGTTTGAAAATAGCGCCATATCATAGGACAGGTCACCGCAAAGCAAAGACAAAAACTGCATCGTCGCTACTTCCGGCTCCGGACTGCAGGCTTTCGGTTATGTACTGTGGGCTTCCGGCTATGTACAACCGGCTTCGGTTTGATGATTTCAGTTTTCAAACTTACATGTTTTGGATTTTGCAGAATCTCGTAGGCCGTTTGCTGAATCGACTCCCGAAGTTTTAAATGGTTGATTGTGTTATTCATGCGGGTAGGATAAACCCTGTTCGAGAAAAATAAAAAAAGTATCCCGGTTTCAGGGTCAGCCCATGCGAAAGTTCCGGTAAAACCGCTGTGCCCAAAACTGACATCGGTGGCCATCGGTGCCGGATAAGCAGTACCGATACCTCTCAGGTTATTTCGCGGATAAGGCTTATCGAACCCATAGCCGCGCCGGTTATCCAGCTTTTCGAAATGACGCCGCGTCCAATCTTTCATCGTGGCCTCCGAGATATACCGGTCGCCGCCATAAACACCATAATTCAGATACATCTGCATCATCTTTGCCGCGTCATTAATTGAACCGAACAAACCGGCATTTCCCGAGATTCCGCCAAGAACAGCGGCCGCTTCGTCATGAACAAACCCCTGCAACTGCTCTTTGCGAAATGAATCATCAAATTCAGTAGGATCAATACTTTCGATGGGCTGGTACAAATAAGGGCGGTAAGTAAGCGTATTCGCCCCCAACGGCCTGTAAAAATAATCTTTCAGATATGTTTCATAATCCTGATGCCCCAGTGATTCAATGATACGCGGAAAAATGATAAATCCGATATCGGAATAGACATACCGCTTCTGCCTTAAAAGCGTAGATTTCCGGATAGCTGCATACACTGAATCCTGAAAACTTTTCAAAATATAGAGATCCTTACTGACCCTGAGCGAATACTGTTCAGTTGAATCTTTGGAGTAAAATCCCGGCTTATAATTCCCGTTTTTATCAAGCGTTTGAAGCCAGAACGGAATCCCGGTTTTAAGACGTGCCTGGTGCGAAAGGACATCGGCCACAATCAGCCCCTGTTTGTTACTTCCCTTCCAGTCGGGCCAGTAATCGCTCATCCGCTTAGTGACCAAGAGTTTGCTTTGATCGGCCAGCCGCATTAAAGCGGGAACAGGCGCCATAATTTTAGTCAGTGAAGCAAAATCAAACAGATCATCCTGCTGCAAAGCCCTGTCGCCCTTATAAGTTTGGTAACCATATGATTCATTGAAGAACACCTTTCCGTTTTTTGCCAGAAAAATGGCGCATCCCGGAAAAGCCTTTTCTTTCAACCCCATATTTACAAGTGAGTCAATTTTTTTTTTTAGATAGGCAGAGTCGACCCCAAATTCTTCGGGAAGCGTATATTTAAACCGGTCAGCGGATGAAACAACAAAACCATCGCCCGACCGAAAGTTACTGTTCACGGTAACCGGCAATTTCCCTTGTGCCTCAAAAGCGCCAAATATCAGCTGACCGGCCAGATCCTGCGATTCCGGGGTCTCCTGGTAAGCAACGATCAATCCGTTTGCTTTTTCGATGTCATCCAAATAATTAAGGGTATAGGGGTTCCCCATAACGACAATGACCGATTTACAATTCGCAGCAACCAGCCTGACAACTTTTTGCTGCGTGTTTGTAATCCGGTATTTAGATGATACAAAATTGCCCAGGTTGTTCACCGCCGCAATCACCAGGTTATATTTCATCAGCTTAGTCATCAGATTCCGAACCTCAGCATCATCGGCATCTTTTGAAATTGAAAAGTGATCCATTTTGGTATATCTTTTCAATGATTGCTGAAATGGGGAGACACTTCCGCGTCCAATACTTAGCGTTGCAATTTTGAGCGTATCAAGACGGTGCAATGGTAACAGGTTATTTGCATTTCGGAGAACTGTCAGCGATTGCTGAGCCACATTGCGCAGCGTCATCCGGTAGGCAGATTGGTTCAGATCGGTGTACAGATTTTCGATTTTGACAGGCGTGTATTTATTTAATCCTGCCCATCGTTTAATCATCAGGATCTTCCTGCATTTCCGGTTGATGGCCTCAATTGACAGCTGATCCTCCAGGATCGCTTTCTTTACCGCCACGATCACTTTTGCGGGATTCACCACAAATTCGAGCAAATCGTTACCTGCCATTAAAGCTTTCACTTCGGTACCGTCGCTGTCTTCAGGATCATCGGCACCTTCCATGTTCATCGCATCGGTCACAACCAACCCTTCAAATCCATATTCACCGATCAATAAATCCTGAACCATCGGTTTTGAAACTGTTGCGGCAACTCCGCTGCTATCCAATGCAGGAACACTTAAGTGACCCGTCATGATACCGCCAATACCATATTTTACCGCATTTCGGAAGGGAACGAGTTCTGTAGAGTCAAGGTGAGCACGTGTATGCGCAATGACAGGCAGTCCATAATGCGAATCCTTTTGTGTATCGCCATGACCCGGGAAATGCTTAAAAGTGGCCAATACCTGCTGCGATTGCAATCCGAGTCCATAAGCTGCCGCCTTTTGCAAAACCAGTTTTGGATTATCCCCATATGACCGGAAACCTATTACCGGGTTGAGCGGATTACTGTTCACGTCGGCAACAGGCGCAAAATTGATGTGGATACCCAACCGTTTGCACTGCCGGCCGAGGTCGGCACCCATATCAAAAACAAGGGAATCGTTGTAAATCGCCCCGATTGTAAAACCATAAGGGTACTTGATACAACTATCCAGGCGCATCGACAATCCATACTCGGCATCGATCGCGACCAGCAACGGTGTTTTCGAAATGTGCTGAAGCTGATTCACCATATTGACATGTCGCATCGGGCCTCCCTGCATCGCGATAATTCCACCGATTTTGTTCTCCTTTACCATTTTGGTTAACTTCTGAATATACGCCTGACCCTTCGACGAATAGGCAGGAACCATTATCAGTTGGCCGATTTTTTCGTCTATCGAAAGCGAATTAAAAACAGAATCGACCCAATGATCGGTCTCGTATTGAAGAAACGGGGGTCGAACCTTTGCCTGGGCAAATAAAACCGCACTAAAAAAGGATAATATAATGATGGAGAATAACTTCTGCATATCTATTTTTTCTTGACGCACTCAAAATGAATTCGCTCAAAAATAGGGAAAACGACACAAAACAGCGACTTAAATGAACTTTTATTAAAAAAACAAATATAAAGTTTCTGATTTCTTAATTCATATCCATACTTTCGCTGTTGAAATACGCAACGGTTTAAATTCTTAACCGTCATTATTAGAAATCAGTTCAGACTTTGAGATACAGACATATTCGAAAATCAATGAGAACATTCAAAATCAAATTGTTTCATTTGACAATGGTCATTTTATTGCTGTGTCTTTCCTTAACAGGTTACGCCGCTCAAAAACTGATCTTAAACGGAGCCGATCAATCAGACCTCTACCTTGCGAAATTGAAGGGGAAAAAATTAGCACTTGTCGTTAACCAAACCTCCAGAATCGGCGATCAACACCTGGTTGACTTCCTGCTAAGTAAGAAATTAACAATTAAACGAATTTTCGCACCCGAGCATGGTTTCAGGGGTGAAGCCGGGGCCGGAGAACTGATTGACAATTCGAAAGATGGGGCTACCGGGATTCCGATTATCTCCGTGTATGGGAAAAACCGAAAAGCCAGCAAGGAACAACTTTCGAGCATCGATATCGTAATATTTGACATACAGGATGTAGGATGCAGATTTTATACCTACATCAGTACCCTGCATTATATGATGGAAGCCTGTGCCGAGAACAATATAACATTGCTTATTCTCGACCGGCCAAATCCAAATGGTGACTACATCGACGGACCAATTCTTCAGCCTGCCTGTAAATCTTTTGTCGGAATGGACCCAATTCCTGTTGTACATGGTTGTACAATTGGCGAATTGGCACAGATGATCAACGGTGAAAAGTGGTTGGCAAATGGTATAAAAGTAAAACTCGAAATCATCAAAGTTGCGAATTACACCCATTCGACGAAATACGAACCACCCGTACGACCGTCACCAAACCTTCCCAATTATTTAGCGATCAGACTATATCCGTCACTTTGCTTCTTTGAGGCCACGAGTGTTAGTGTCGGAAGAGGCACACAGTTCCCATTTCAGGTTTTAGGTTATCCAGATCAGTCGTTCGGAACTTTCTCATTTACCCCAAAAAGTCTGAAAGGGATGGAACTAAATCCACTTCAAAAAGATAAAAAATGCTTTGGCAATGATTTTCGTGAATTAAAGGTGGTGCCAAAATTCACCTTATCCTATTTTACTGACTGGCTTCATAAGTTTAAAAATAAAGATGAATTCCTGACCAGAAGTCAATGGTTTAACCAATTGATGGGAAATGACCAGGTTTTAAAGCTCATCCTCGAAGGCAAAGGGGAAGTTGAAATCCGGAAATCGTGGGAGAAAGAATTGGCAGACTATGGCACAATTCGTCAGAAATATTTGTTGTATCCAGATTTTAATTCCGCAAAATGAATCCAGTTCTTGTTGCGATCCTGCTCGGAGGTTATTTTTTAATGCTCATAATTATTGCTCATATCACGGGCAAATCGGCAACGACCGATTCGTTCTTCACTGCCAACCGAAAATCACCCTGGTTTGTGGTGGCATTCGGAATGATCGGAACCACCATATCGGGCGTTACGTTTATCTCTGTTCCAGGAGAAGTTGGAAATTCTGCAAGCACCTATTTTCAGTTCATCATGGGTAACCTTGTTGGATTCTGGATAGTTGCGCTCGTTCTCCTGCCCGTTTATTACAAGCTAAACCTGATCTCAATTTATACCTACTTAGAACAGCGGTTTGGATTCTATTCATACAAATCGGGATCCTTCTTTTTCCTCCTTTCCAGGACAATTGGTGCCGCCTTCCGAATGTATCTAGTGGCTGAAGTATTGCAATTGGCACTATTCGATGCACTTGGAATTCCTTTTGCCTTGACAGTACTGATCAGCATCTTCCTGATCTGGGTATACACCTACCGGGGAGGTGTTAAAACGATCATCTGGACAGACTCTTTACAAACAATTTTCCTGCTATCTGCCGTGATACTGACCATATACTATATATTTTCAAGTTTTGGAGGATCCGTTGGAGAAGCACTACAAAAAATAAATGACCACCCTTATTCGAGAATCTTTGAATGGGATGTAAAGTCGGGCAAATACTTTTTCAAACAATTTATTGCGGGCATTTTTGTTACGATTGTGATGGTGGGTCTCGATCAGGACATGATGCAGAAAAACCTCACCTGTAAAAGTTTGAAGGAATCGCAAAAAAACATGCTCACCTTCAGCGCCATCTTTGTCTTTGTTGTTGCGATGTTTTTGATGCTTGGCGTTTTACTCTACATTTTTGCCGAAGTAAACGGGATCAAGCTGCCGCCGAAATCGGACTACCTGTTTCCGATGCTTGCGATGAACCATATGAACGTAATGATCGGAATCTTCTTTTTACTTGGAATTACAGCCGCCAACTATGCAAGTGCCGATTCTGCCCTCACATCGCTTACAACTGCATTTTGCGTCGACTTTTTGGATATCAAAAACCGACCTCAGGAGCGGAAACAAATATTACTTCGGCGTACGCATGTAGGCTTTTCGCTTTTGCTGTTTCTTGTGATCATGATCTTTCGTATTATCAACGATCAAAGCGTAGTTGTTGCTGTATTTAAAGCTGCCGGTTATACTTATGGACCGCTACTCGGACTGTTTGCGTTCGGTCTGCTCACCAAAAAACACGTAAAAGACCGCTGGGTACCCCTTGTGACCATTTGTTCACCCTTTATTGCATGGTTGACTGATGCTTATTCAGAGCAATTATTCAACGGTTATCAAATTGGTTTTGAGCTTATTATTATAAACGGAGGAATTACTTATCTCGGATTACTTTTAATTCAAAAAAAAATCACACTATCGTTAAAAAACGTTAAAGATTGTTGATTATTTATTCTATCTTTGAAAAACTACATTAGGATAAAACTATTTAATGCATATAGAACATAAACGACAGGCCATCAAAAATGAAGCGCTTATTTTATATATTAATAATTTTAGGATTTGTTTCTCTTTTTCAGGCCTGTGAAAAAGAGAAAATGAACTCGTCCTCGAATGCAATCCTTCATTTCTCATCAGATACCATCACTTTCGATACCCTTTTTACCACAATCGGTTCACCAACCAGGATACTTCGGGCAATAAACAAAACGAACGAAAACGTTGTAATTTCATCGGTCAGGCTTGCAGGGGGTAAACAGAGCGGCTTTCGGTTGAATGTCAACGGCGATGCATCGAACGAAACTTACAATGTTCAGATTCCGGCGAAAGACAGTATTTTCATTTTTGTCGAGGCATTACTCGGGAAAAATGGACGAAACGCCCCGTTGGTTACCGAAGATTCCATTATTTTCGTTATAAATAATATCGAACAAAAAGTACGGTTATTAGCATGGGGACAGGATTTCGTGATGATAAAATCGGACCATATTAAAACCGCAGTTTGGAATAAAGAACGCCCCTATCTGGTTTTCAACGAAGCGCTTGTCGATTCAGGACAGACACTTACCATGGAAGCAGGCACCACCGTTTATTTTCATAAAAATGCCGGATTACAAGTAAAAGGAACCTTAAAAGTCCTGGGATCATTCGAAGAACCTGTTGAATTTAAAGGCGATCGTCTTGAACCAGCATTCAACGATACACCCGATCAATGGAACGGAATAATTTTATTTTCAGGAAGTCATAATAACAGAATCAATTACGCAAAAATTAAAAATGCAAATATTGGGTTGCAGGTGGGAACAATTGAACACAGTGGATATGCATCATTAGAGCTATCCAATACCCGGATCGAAAATATGAGTTGGTCGGGAATCTGGGCAATGAAATCAAAAATTCTTGCTTACAACTGTGTCATTTCAAACGTAAGATACTATAATACTGCACTTTTACTGGGTGGCGACTACCAATTCTACCACACAACCTTTGCCAACTATTACAACCAGTTATCCTCGGGAATGAGGACTACCGAAACTTTGATCGTATCAAATTACCTTGTTGATAACAAGAGCGGGACAAGATATGTGGGCGATTTAAAAGAGGCCACCTTCGGAAATTGTATCATTACAGGCAATCGCGTGAACGAACTTTCCGTCTCAATGGATAAGCAAGGCATGGCTAACTACCTCTTCGACAGATCACTTATCCAGATTTCGGATACTTTTAAACTTATTGAATCCAACCGTTTTGTTGACATTATCCGAAATGTAAATCCACGTTTTAAGAACCCATACAAAGGAAATTTTGAATTAGATACCTTATCGATTGTTAAGGATTACGGGAAAGCCAACTATGCCAAATCGTATCCACTTGATCTGAAATACGAAAGTAGAATAAGCGACGACGGGCCCGATCTTGGGGCATTTGAACGAATCGAAAAAAAGAACGGGACTAAAAAATAGTTCATGCAAGGAATTCTGAAATGGATTCTTATTCTCGCAGCGGTTTGTACTCGAACCAATTTGCCGCTCGCTGCACAAACCCGGTACAATATTGTGTTCTACAATGTTGAAAATCTATTCGACACACGCGATGATTCATTAACAGCGGATGAGGAATTTACTCCGTTGAACGAAAGGCATTGGACCAGAGAACGTTTTGACGATAAAATCAAAATGATTTACAAAGCACTGATCTCGGCTGGTAATGGTCAATTCCCTGATATCATTGGTCTTGCCGAAGTCGAAAATCTTTGGGTAATTGAACAACTGATCAGCAAAACCCCCTTAAGCAAAGTCCCGTATGGAATTATCCATAAAGATTCTCCCGATCCGCGCGGAATTGATGTCGCGTTACTTTATCGTAAAGACCGGTTAAAACCAATAGACTACGAGCATATTCCAGTTTCAGGAGAAGGAAAATACAGTTTCAAATCACGCGATATTCTTCATTTTACGGCTGAATTGGGAAAAGAACAAATCCATTTCTTTGTAAATCACTGGCCATCAAGAAGCGGTGGATATATCGAGACCAGGGAAAAGCGAGACATAACTGCCCGGATTTTAAGAAATTATATTGATTCATTACTGGTTAAAAACCCTTCGCCCAATATTATATTGATGGGCGATTTCAACGCCACTCCAAAAGAAAAATGTTTTACCGACATACTCAAGGCACTCCCTTATCCCGGAAATAATAATCCATCCTGCTTAATTAATCTTTCGACGCTTTGGACGAAACGCGCCGATGGAACCATCAGGAACGGAGGCCAGTGGGAGGTTTTCGACCAAATGATCTGTTCGCGCAATATGTTATCTAACAATGCGTTAAAAATGAAAGACGAACAAAGTGGCATTTGTAATTTCGAATTTTTATTGGAACCAGACCCAACCTATCTTGGCAAAAAACCTTTCAGAACCTATCTCGGGCCAAAGTACCACGGAGGTACAAGCGACCACCTGCCAGTAAAAGTTTGCATTTCCGAAAAGCAGTAAGGATATTCCGACACTCATTTTCCACCTCACAATCGTCAAATCTTATCACTTTCTCATTTTCTTAGTATGCTAATCTATGTTTTTTTGTAATAGATATTCCTGATTTTCTAATACATATCACACAACCCCATTTTTATTGCAATCGATGATTAAACCTCAGGATCAAATTCTCATCAAAGAATGGAATTAATTAAAAAGAAGAATGAGAAAATTATCACTATTTATAATCCTCCTAACAGCAATCGTTGTTCAATTGAGCGCACAGGCACCGCCTCTGATTGGTGGCGTAACTAAGGACAATTCAGGCGAAGAGTCGACGCTCAAAAATCTAACAATCAAAGGTAAAGTTGTTGAAGCGACCAATCATACACCTATGGAATTTGCCAGTATCGCCATTTATTCGGCAGCTGACAGCTCAATTGCAGGTGGAGTTATGAGTACGGCAACCGGGGCTTTTGAGGTCAAAAAACTCAAACCGGGGAAATACTACCTTCAGGCCAATTTCATCGGCTTCGAAAAAACCACCATATCAGATATCGTCTTAAAGGCAAACGTTCCTGCAAAAGATGTTGGGCAAATTGAATTAACCGTTGCGACACAACAAGTTGGTCAGGCCACAGTCACAGCCGAAAAAGCCCGTGTTGAATTTAAAATCGATCGTCGGGTTGTCAATGTCAGTCAGGACCTTACTGCAACCGGAGGCTCTGCCATCGAGGTGCTCGAAAATACACCATCCGTACAGACCGACTTCGACGGAAATGTGACCCTGAGGGGCAGCTCTTCATTTACTGTTTTGATTGACGGCAAACCAAGTGTTTTACAAGGTAGTGATGCATTGCGTCAAATTCCTGCAACCAATATCGAAAACATTGAAATCATTACAAATCCTTCTGCAAAATACGATCCGGACGGTGTATCAGGGATTATTAATGTGATAATGAAGAAAAATTTAAAGGATTCATTTAGTGGATTAGTCAATCTTACAACCGGAATCAACGATAAATACCGTGGCGATATGAACTTAAATTACCGCACCGGAAAATGGAATTTACTGTTAGGTGCTGACTTTACAGATATGCATAACAAGGGAACTCGTGAAATGAACCAGGAAATCTATTCGGCTGACACAATTACCACGAGACAAACTTTAGGCGATGGCGATATGATCCATAAGGGAAAAAGTCTAAAAGGGGGATTCGATTACACGATTAACAAAAAAACCTCGTTTGGAATGACCGGAACATTTGGTGATCGCAGTTTTGGCAATACAAACACTGGTCTGCAATACCTATTTGATAATAAAGGAACTGATCCCATTTATACTTACAACGATAACAGTGCAAGCAGAGGTGGTAACTTCTGGAGTAGTGACCTGAATTTTCAACACAAATTTGCAAAAAAAGGTCATGAAATTCAGGGATTGTTTTATACTTCCGCAAGTAATGGAGATGACCAGGAAAATCAGACAAGATTTCTTACAAATGCCAATTGGGTGAAACTTGACGCTAACTCCGTTTATAACAGGTCGAATGAGGTATCGGATGAAACTGAGTACCGAGCAAAAATTGATTATACTTTACCGCTAAACGAGAAAGATAAATTCGAAGCTGGTTACCAGGCAAGGCTCGAAAAAGAGAATGAGACATTCACTTTCAACGAATCAACAGACAATACGGTATGGGTCAAAAACGATTTGTATAGCAGTTCATTCAATTATACACAAAACATTCATTCCATCTATTCAACTTTCTCACATGCCGGTGAAGGATTTTCGTACCAGCTTGGTTTGCGTGGTGAATACACCGACAGAAATATTGAGAGTATCAAATCGCCTTTGGCACACAAGTTAAACCTGGTTGACTTTTTCCCGACCCTCCATTTTTCGCAGAAACTAAAACATGATTATGAGTTCCAGGCAAGCTACAGCAGGCGGCTAAACCGCCCGCGGGCAAATGATCTCGAACCTTTTACATCATTTATGGATCAATACAATGTCAGAACAGGTAATCCGGATCTTAAACCTGAATACACAGGATCTTACGATCTGACAATTTTGAAACGTCTGAAAACATCTTTCGTTTCACTTGAAGGGTATTACAGAAACACGATGAATCTGATGACACGGATTCAAACGCTGGGAACCGATGGAATCTTTATTAACACGATGGCAAATGTGAATGATGATTATTCACTTGGAGCAGAATTAATGGCCAATATTGAGGTAAAACCCGGATTCAGAATTATTGCAAGTGGTACCCTTTATAACTACTGGCTTAAAGGAGAAATCAATGGGGCAAGTGTCGATCAAAGCAGTACCAATTTCGATTCACGCTTAAATCTGGATATGAAACTGGCCAAAAACACACGTTTGCAATTAACCGGAATCTACCGTGGTGCAACAGCTTCAGCACAGGGAACCCGCGATGCCATGACATTTGCAAATGTTGCGCTAAAACAAGATTTTCTTAAGAACAAACTTACGGCAACCTTACAAATGCAGGACGTTTTCGGAACAATGAAGTTTCAGGGCACATCCTATGGCGAAGGTTTCCGCTCTGTATTTAAGTTCCAGCGCGAACCTCGCGTAGTTCAATTAACGCTGAGCTACAAGCTTAATAATTTCAAAAATAAAATAACACGCGACGAAAACGCCGGTCAGAGTAACGAAGGAGGCAATGGAGTAGAATTCTAATCCATCCATTTCATACATAACAAACCCTCTCCTGTTTGACAGATGAGAGGGTTTGTTGTTAACTACATTCTCATGATTTAAAATCCAAATTGTTTAATATTTTGGCTTATGCTTACGTTAAATTTCTGTTAATAAGCGTTAATTTGCCAGCAACACACACGGGCCCTATTTATTTATAATCAGGTAACGTAAAACAAAACAATTGTTCAGGAAAAATTTGATCTTCCAATCACCAATGATACAATTTATTAAACGACGGAATAATCGCCGAATGATCTATCAAATGACAAATAACAAAAAGAGTTTAAAATTTGCGAGTATCATCCGGAACCAATATCTTTAGCTGTCAATTACAACCATCAAACTTTATAAGATTAATACATTACCATGAAAGAGAACAACAAAGTTTCGAGAAGAGGGTTTTTAGGTACGAGCGCGGCAGCAGCTGCTGCTATCACCATTCTTCCCTCAAACACAATCGCAGGTCTGGGTCACCGGGCACCGAGCGATAAATTGAATATTGCCGCTGTAGGTATTGGCGGTATGGGACATGGAAATTTAAAGAACCTCAAATCGGAAAACATCATTGGTTTATGCGATGTTGACTGGAAGTACGCAGATGGCTGCTTTAAAGAATTTCCGGAAGCTAAGAAGTACAAAGACTGGAGAGTAATGTACGATGAATTAGGCAAATCAATCGACGGAGTTTTGGTTGCAACCGCTGACCACACCCATGCGATTATTGCTTCCCATGCCATCACAATGGGCAAAGCTGTTTATTGCCAAAAACCACTTACGCACACTGTTTATGAATCTCGTTTATTAACCAAACTGGCTGCAAAATACGATGTTGCAACTCAAATGGGTAATCAGGGTTCATCTGCTGAAGGTGTAAACCTTACGTGCGAATGGCTTGCTAACGGCGCTATAGGCGAAGTTACCAAAGTAGAAGCTTTTACAGACCGTCCTATCTGGCCACAAGGTTTGAATACACCTAAAGAAACACCAGAAGTTCCAAGTACATTGGATTGGGATTTATTTACAGGTCCTGCAAAGGTGATTCCTTACAACCCACTCTATCACCCATGGAACTGGCGCGGATGGTGGGCATACGGTACTGGTGCATTAGGCGATATGGCTTGTCATATTCTTCACCCCGTATTTGTTGGTCTTGAATTAGGCTATCCAGTCAAAGCACAGGGTAACTCAACTTTATTATTACAGGATTGCGCTCCAACAGCACAGGCTGTTAAACTGACTTTCCCTGCCAGAACGCCAAAAAAGAATATGAAAATCAAACTTCCACAGGTTGAAGTATTCTGGTTCGACGGCGGTATTAAACCAATGCTTCCTGCTATGTGGCCAGCTGGAAAGAATCCAAACGATCAGGGCGGTTGCGTCTTCTTCCATGGTACAAAAGGTATTTTGGTTTGCGGATGTTATGGTGTTAATCCATGGATTTTACGTCCTGATGGCAAGGTTGAAAAACCTGAAGCTCCAAAATTCCGTCGTCGCGTGACCCTTTCACACGAAATGGATTGGGTTCGTGCAGCAAAGGAATCTCCTAAATCACGTGTAATGACTGCATCCGATTTCAGTTTGTCAGGGCCATTTAACGAAATGGTTGTGATGGGTGTTTTGGCTGTACGCCTTTCAACACTTAATAAAGAATTGAACTGGGACGGACCAAATATGAAATTTACGAACATCACCGATGCTGAACAAATCAAAATCGTTGTTGAAGATAAATTCAGTATTCATGATGGACATCCAACATTCGACAAAATATATACTGATGCAGTTCCGGCACCTAAATTCGCTGCCGAACTGATTAAACACACTTACCGCGCACCTTGGACATTGCCCGATATGCCAGCGTAATTGTTGCAGAATAAAATTATAAGGGCGGAAATCATTCCGCCCTTTTTTTATTGCATGTTTTCTGGTCTCTTCTTTCGAATAATCGTAATCTTTTCGAGCCCTTTACCAATGTCTTTCTTTGTGTAAGAAATAACCGCTGCATCATTTGCATCGAATTCGAACGAATCTCCCCAGGATTGTCCGTCCATCATAAATGAAGGTACTGGTGGCGGTGGCGGAGGAGGCGGAGGTGGTGCAAGGAACTCATTCTCGTCCATATCTCCCGACGAAATAACATCGCCATTTTCACCCACGCGAATAACTTTCCGTAAGTGTTTCGTCATACCGGAATCGCCCTGCTGAATCAAAACATCGAATTGCTCATCTTCCGGCAAATTGGCTCCTCCACGATTCATATATTTCATCCGCTTAACCGGGTGATGGATAAGAACATTCAATCTTCCTGAATCATTCCCTTCAACACCAAGCTTAGTCAACATAGAATCAACTTTCCAGTTGATCATTTTCTCATCAGGAAGAGTAAACGTAGTATCAATTCTTGTCTCCTTTCCATCCTTTTTCACAATGACTTTCACTTTTTGCTCCTTTTTCTGAGGCCCATCGCCTGCCAATGGCGCATCAACAGAAGGATTAAAAGTAAAAGACGAGGCACTCAGCAACATCGCCATTAAAGCAGCGCCGAACACCATCCTGTTTCTCCAACTTAATACTCTTTTCATCTCGATTAATTTTAAAGGTAAATTACTTCTCAATCATAAATACGACCCAAAATTAGATGGTTTATGAACCAACACCGGTTAAGGTTCTGTAAAAAAGTGTTAAGGGAAAGTTAAAGTTGAAAACAGGGTTAAATTATTGTCTATATTTGGGTTATCAAACGAGTTCTGATGAAGCAGGGCGCGTTCCAAAAGGCAATATAAATACATAAATAGATACAGGTGAATAAGCGCATCATCATCGGTTTAGTGTTTCTAATGGGAATATCGCTGCTCGGAATTGTAGCGGTTCAATTCTATTGGTTTAACAACTCGGTGAAAGTTAGAAACGAACTATTCGACCGGTCGGTGAATGAAGCCCTGAATATGGCCGTCCGTCGCCTCGAAACCGGTCACGATCTGCGAATCATTCGGAATATTGTAGCAGGCGATTCGATAAAATGGGACGATGGTATACCGCCGCCACCACCTCCGCCACCACCTCCTTTTGAGGACATCGATGTAATGATAAAAAAAGACACCGTTAAAGGGAGAATCAGCGTTATAACATCGAAATCACGGAAATTAAAATCGGACAACCAGGTATCTTTGAAAGTAACCTCCTCAGGAAAGTCGCTTAAAAAGGGTAAAGTATTCAAGGATACACTGTGGATGAATAATGACACCATATTAGCATCAGAGTTTCCAGAAATCGGGAACGATATGGCGAAGAAAATTGAGCAGATTGAGGAATTATCGAAACAAATTACCTACGAATATAAAGGTTGGGAATCAGGCAGGCATATTGATGAAAAGCTATTAAAAGATCTTATCAAAGAAGAATTGGTTGACAAAGCCATTCCGATCGATTTCAGTTTCACAATTGATTCGAAAGACAGTATAAACAAAGCAACAGCTAAAACTGCTGATTTCAGGAGGTGGTATAAAGTGAACCTTTTCCCGAACGATGTATTTCGAAAGAATCTTGAATTAGCGCTTTATTTTCCCGACAGAGATCTTTTTATCGGTCGTACTACTACCCTTCTGCTTGGAGTTTCAGTGGCGTTTACATTGATTATTTTCCTCACCTTTTTACTGAGCATTATATTAATTCTCCGGCAAAAGAAAATTTCGGAAATGAAGTCCGACTTCATCAATAACATGACGCATGAGTTTAAAACCCCGATTGCAACGATATCAATAGCAGCCGATTCAATTGCAGATGAAAAGGTGATCAGCAATGAAGAAAAAGTCCGTTTTTTCGCAGGGATGATTAAGAAAGAGAATATTCGGATGAACGAACAGGTTGAGCGGATCCTGCAAATTGCCCGGCTGGACAGGAAAGAGTTTGAATTTAACTTCCAGGCAGTGGATATCCATGAGCTGATCAATGAAGCCATCATAGGAATTGCATTGCAGGTTGAGAAAAAAGGTGGTAAAATTGTCAGGCAATTCGACGCAATCAATCCCGTTGTGATGACAGATCCCATTCATTTTACAGGACTGCTTTACAATCTTTTTGATAATGCAAATAAATACTCACCCGACACACCATTCATTACAGTTACAACGTCTAACTGCCCAAAAGGCATCAACTTATCAGTTGAAGACAAAGGCATTGGAATGACCAAAGCGGTACAAGCCAGAATCTTCGATAAATTTTATCGTCTTTCTTCCGGTAATATCCACAATGTAAAGGGTTTTGGTCTTGGATTAAGTTACGTTAAAGCAATACTGGAAGCCAATAATGGGAGCATTAAAGTATATAGCGAACCGGGAAAAGGAAGCAAGTTTGTTATTTTCGTTCCATTTTTAATTAACAAACGATGAGCCCCAAAAAATCTCTCTTTTTCGTTGAGGACGATCTTAGTTTTGGAGCCGTCTTAAAATCCTATCTCGAAATCTGTCATTTTTCTGTCACCTGGCTCGATGACGGGAAACATGCTGTGAGCGCTTTTAAAGAAGGAACATTCGATTTGTGTCTGCTCGATGTCATGCTTCCTCATGTTGACGGATTTTCGATTGGACGAGAGATCAGAGCGATCGATCCCAATATTCCAATGATCTACCTGACAGCCAAATCGCTGAAAGAAGACATCATTACGGGCTACCGGTTGGGTGCTGACGACTATATCATCAAACCATTTGATGCAGATGTATTGCTTTACAAAATCGCGGTTGTTCTCAAAAGGACCGATGGACCAAATAGCACGGCCAATCAGTTATTTCAAATCGGAAAATATATTTTCGACCCTCAGCTTCGCGAAATAAAGCTTGAAGGAACGAAACAATTGCTAAGTCCCAAAGAGTCAGCATTGCTCAAATTACTCTGTGAGCATAAAAATGAATTACTAACACGCGAAATCGCATTAAAACGGATATGGGGTGATGATGGCTATTTCACAACCCGCAGTATGGATGTATTCATCACCAAACTGAGAAAATACCTTAAAGATGACCCGACAATTGAAATCCGGAACATTCACGGAAGTGGTTTTATAATGACTCAAAATAATTGATATCAAAATCCAGTTTTTTCAACAATTTTAAACTATAATTGTTTGACTTTTAAACGCATTAATTTTTCAAACTATTTCATCACTATTTTATTAATAATAAATGCCCTTACTCCTTTCATAAATAGTGAAAATATTTTTGTCAATCAATGAAAAGAAAATTAATAAATATTATCCTGTTTGGACTTTTATTTTTTCCGTTGATACTTTGGTTGCTATGGATCTTGAAGCCTTCAATTAGAACCAATATTCTAATTATGGACAAAACCGTGTTAAATCCAATTGGGTTCGAGCACAGAGCGCTTACCTGGGTACTTCACCACCGAAAATATTTCAAGCCAAATGGCGATTCCTACTCAACCTCGAGCGATTATCTTGGATTCTTCCCGCTTAAAAACGACAGTTTCTTAATTAAGGATCTTTCGAAACTTACCGAAAAACAAATTGACAGTCTAAGTACCTGTTCAAACATGGCCTATTTTACAGATACTTACGGCGTATACGACAATGAATGGTACCGTAAAAAAGACCTCAGCGAACATTCAGATAAAGTTTATGGCGGATTAGACAAGAATGATGTACATTTTCTAAAAAAGATGAAAGAGAAGAAGAAATTGATTCTGGCTGAATTTAATTTCTTTGCAACGCCAACGTCAGCAACAGAAAGAATTGAAGCAGAAAATCTTTTAGGTCTTAAATGGAGTGGATGGACTGGCCGCTATTTCGAACAACTCGACACTTTGAAAAATCCAGAGTTACCCAAATGGGTTGTGCGTCTTTATAAGGAGCAACACCAGCTTAAATGGCCTTTCACTAAGCCCGGAATTGTATTCATACATAAAGATGAAACGATTGCTATTTTAGAAAAAGAGACAGATCTTAAGCGTGAAGTACCCCTTGTAAAAAGCTTTAATTATGGGGTTGAAAAATTCAATCTTCCCAAAGAAATCAGGTATCCGTATTGGTTTGATATTACATCAAGCACAGATACAACCAACAGGATTGTATCCTACTATGAGTTATTTCCCAATGAAAAAGGCGATTCAATATTGCATCGTCATAACATTCCTAAAATATTTCCGGCAACTATTGAAAACATTACAAATTCACCCTATTACTATTTCTGCGGTGATTTTACAGATTCGCCAATTCGTAAAACCTTCGATGAACTTATTGGGATAGAATACATTAAAATGTTTGTCTTAAACGAATCAGATCTGAACGACCGGACTCCATTTTTCTGGCGGTATTATCTGCCCATGACATCCAAAATTCTGGATAATTATTTCAAAAAATAGCCGCTAAAATTTATTTTGAGCTCATCCGGAACTTCAAACTATCGGGAATAAGTGCATTATTTAGACAGGCTTTAAGGTTGTCTGTTTTGAATTTCTCTAACTTTCGTTGAATTTCAGTCAATTTATTTTCATCAGTTATCTGATCAATCACCAGATTTTCAGACACCTTAAAAAGCTGATTGTTTACAATAAAATAATCACGATCGATGTAATCAATGATCTCGCTTTTAGTCCGGATAAATGGAACAGACATGGTACTTCTGAAAATGGTCATACTATCCAGACCTTGTCCAAGCCAGGGAACAACGGAGGGAAAATTCATATTGTAATTATTTTTCAGGAAAGCTATCACAGAAGGTGTAAAATCAAGGTGCGAAACAACCGACGAAAATTTGGCTGAAGTTTTCAACAGAGGAGAGTAAATGATCAATGGAACATGAAAACGATCTATTTGAGTCGCAATTGGTGGGGAAGACATCCTGTGATCGCCTGTTATAAAGAATATTGTATTCTTATAATCGTCTCGCTTTTTATATATTTCAAAGAAATTGCGAAGCGCATCATTAAAATATAAAATTGAAGCGTAATTAGGTAAATACTTCCGGTATTCTGCCTTTTGAGCTTCATTCAAATTAAATGTGTTTAATCGTTTATCAACTTTTTGATTGTAATAATTCTGATCAGGTATACTATAAGGATCATGCATTGCAATAGTAAGATAGATGTCTAATCGCGGCTGTACTCCTGCTTTGTCCAATACTTCAAATCCCTTTTTAAAAATGTCTTTCTCTCCGTATCCCCAGGTAAATCCACCCGATTTAAGTGGTGGCATTTTCTTATATTCCGGACCAAAATCTTTTTCTTCTATCAAATAATCAAGGTGCTGCTTATTCAGGAACATTTTCATATTGTCGAAAGTGGCATCACCACCATAAAAGAAACGAGATACATAACCACACTCCTTTAGAAGACTTATCAATGTCATTCCATCTGGCATTCCAGCTCCCAATTCGGCAAATCCACTCTTGCCATAAGGCATTGATCCGAAAACTGAAGGCAACACCTCAAAAGTACGACCAGCTGTACTCAATACATTCTCCCAGTAGAGACTTTTAGTTTCCAGCGAATCAAGAAATGGTGTAAAGCTTTTCAGGTAGGCTCCTTCCCCACTATAAGCTCGCCCAAGACTTTCAACAATGATAAATACAAGATTAGGTTTATCTGCACCAACATTAAAATATTTCCCCAATACATCGGGTGTCTGATCCTTCCGAAGAAAAGGAAACTCATTGCTGACATAATCAAATGACTTACCAACTGAAGATAAACCCGTATAAAAATAAGCATAAAGTGATATCTCACTTGCTTCATCCGGATAGTTAAACGAATATACGGCAGAAAACAGGTGGAAAGCTTTATTTGCAACCAAATTATAAGCAAGTTCAGAATTATAATTGCCAGGCTGTGGCTTTAAGTTTTTTTGGAATAGTAAGCTAAAAAGCCCAATTACGATAACCGCAAGTGCAGCAAGACCATGAAATTTTAACCGGTTCGAAAACATCAGCAAAAAAACCATCACTGCAATGCAAACTACAACTAGCAATATTGTAGCAATAGAAAAACCGCCACTTGCCGAAACGATTTGTATTACCTCATCAAATGTATAACCAAATAAATCGGTTCCCAACAACAGAGAAGTTGTACCAAGATATTGTATTAATGCTATTTCGGTAAGAATAAAGAAAATCAGTAAGAACCCTGATATCAAATTAGCTAAGCGCTTCCAAAGAAGATAAATTACCATGAACGGGAAGAAAAACCAGGCTGAAAGATTTAAAAGCATTAAAACGTCATACCCAATACCCGACAGTTCGAGTTTTAAGCTTCCGAAAGGAAGCGAAATGGTATTTCTCAAGTAAAAATACTCGTAGATCCGGACCAGAACCAGTAGTATAAAAAAGACAACGTTTATGGTCGCAAATCTTTTAATCCCCAGTATTATATTATCTATCAATAATTTTCTTCGGCTAACTATTTTCATCTTTATTATAGTTCAGACAACATTCTATTTTTTGATTATCGTTTTATCGGTGAATCCTTTTTTCTCCATTTTACCCCATGAAATATTTCCAATCAAATAGTGAAAATTACCTCGTAAAGCAAACCAAACATTAATAGGATGATAGAATAAAGGCTCTATAAGAGAAATAATTAAAAGTCTGAATACATCACGTTTTCGTCGATAACGCGCAAAGGTAAATTCTTCGAAAAGAATCGCCCAGGCAGAGTAAGTAACAGCAAAAAGGTAGGTAAAACCCAACAACAGGAAAAAGAAAGGCCAATCGGGATTTCCCATTGCAAATACAAGAATAAAATAGAAAACTCCAATCGTCTCAATAATCGGGGCCAGCCATTCAAAAAAGAACCAGTAAGGATGACCCAACATACCAAGATTACCGTATTTTGGATTAAAGAACAATGTCATATGATTAAATAGAGTCTCCATAGTACCACGCGTCCAACGGTCGCGTTGACGTGATAGGACCTTTAAATTATCAGGTACCTCAGTCCAACAAAGTGGATCAGGAATATAAACAATTCTATATTTGAGTTCATTTTCGATCATATATCGCCTCATTCGCACAATCAGCTCCATATCTTCGCCGACAGTATTATGATCATACCCCCCTGATTTTACTACAATTTCACGGTCAAAAACTCCGAAAGCCCCAGAAATTAAAAGCAATCCGTTAAGACGGCTCCATGCCATACGGCCCATCAAAAATGCCCTTGTATATTCAAGCACCTGAAATCTGGCAATTAGATTCTTAGGCAAGTTGATCTCAACCATTTTCCCGTCCTTCACTTTGCAGGAATTGGCAATCCTAATGACACCACCGGTCGCAATAACCCGATTCTCACTGTCTTCAAGAATTGGCTTTACCATTTTCAGAAGGGCATCCTCTTCAAGAATACAGTCAACATCAATACCAGCGAAATATTTTTTATTACTAATATTTATTCCTGCATTTAATGAATCTGCCTTTCCCCCGTTTTCCTTATCGATCACAAGAAGTTTACTATATGCTTTATTCGTCGATTTATAAATTCCACGAACAGGTTTCGTTGGAATTATATAATTCACCATGTAGTCCACTTTCTCAAGCTGGTACTGTGCTATTATTTTTTCGAGCGAATCATCTTTACTTCCGTCATTGATAACAATCACCTCAAAGTCGCTGTAATGAATTGACAGCAAAGATCTGATGTTCTCCACTATTGTATTCCCTTCATTATAAGCAGGAGCCAATATCGTAACAGGCGGTGCATATGGGGATGAAATAATCGCCGAGTAGTCCACAAAACTATTTTTTCGCATATACCGGATCATCTCGAACCCCGATATAATGGACATTATTATATAAGATATAAAAATAGCAATGGCATAAACGAATATCCCATTCTCTATCAGAAAATTCAATATTTTAATGATATAATACATCAGATTCTGTCGTCTTTTGCATGAATAATTATTGCTTTTAAAACCGGATCAGCCTCTCCAAATAAAGAATTGAGACGATCATCTGCAATGCCATCAAGCGAAACCAAACCCTTTGCAGAAAGAATCCGGAGATTGATATCGGTTTCTTTTAACATTACCTCTTCGAAAAAAGGAATATTAGAAGAATCCGACATCATTGTCAATGAGCGTATTATTTCGCTTCTATTGATTATCTCTTCTGTTTTAAATAACTGTCTAAGCCGGTTACATGGCGCAGGAATAGCCATTTTCCCCAGCGCGCATATGGCTTCGCGTCGGATATCCATGTCCGAATCATCAAGACGTTTAGTAACCATATCAACATTGTCAAATTGTTTGAAAACGCCCGACATCTTGATTGCAAAAAGAGCGACAGACTTGTTTAAACTTGATAGCCATCGTCCAAAATCGGGTACAGCATCGATTTTTTTCAACGACACCAACGAATTGAGAAGTCCCCACTCCGAAAGATGGACTTTAGTATTGTCAAAAAAACTAAGCGGGTCATTGGGATTCAGTTGAATCCATGCCATTTGTGCCTCAATACTGAGTATGTCGTTCCTGGAATTCAAATACTTAAAGATCAGATCTCTTTCCTCCGTAATTTTCATTTGTGCCAACTCCCGAAATCCCTTTGCCTTTACATACCAAGATGAATGGAAAGCTTTTCGGATGGAATATTTCGTTAATCCTGCCGAATGAAATAATTTAACAAGCTTATCAGCACTATCGCCCGTCAGGTTACTGTGCAATGATAACAATTCAGCAGTAAAAACACTGCGGTTAACCCAATCTTTTAGTTCATATAACAGTGATTCAGGAACATTTGAAGGATGCGCTTCATAGAGCCAGTCGGTAATAAAATCACGATACCGATCAAGACATTTCGATTTCCGAATATTGATATAACCATCCTTTATACGTCTAAATAATATTATAAAAAGCAACACGACTACGGACAAGATAAAAAACAAGTTCAGCAATAGAATCGTTTTGAAAATATAATTTGCTTTAAAAAAAGAATTTAAAACTCTCTCAAAAAAATAAGGTTCTTTACTTATCACGAACGGTTCTGATAGAAGAGGCAAATAATTATATTTGTAAACATCAGCCAATGAATCAAGCGTTCGAATATTTTTTAGACTGTTTGTTGTATCCGGTGTCACAACCAAACTTGTTTCTGCCGACAGTTTATCAATCATAATCGATCGACTTGAAGTTTTAAATTGTTTACGAATCTTTAATTTTCCACCCAACAAAATCATATATTTTTCGTCGAGATTATTCCAGCTTTTAACTGAATCAATTGGAACGCCATAATGCAATGAAATCCGATAAACGTTTTCCTTTTCACGAACAATATGGTTTATGAATTCTGGCGATTCCTGCGCAGCGACACAGATATTTTGCACCAGAAGCCAAAAGATTAAAAGCGGTTTATACATATAAAATCTCATCTATTGACACTTAGTTTGTTTAGATTTGAATGTTCAATGATACAACAAAATATTTTATCACAAAAAGAGAAGTACTCGTTTGGAAAAGACTCAAAATTAAAATAAATAGCTAACACCCAGATCAAATGAGAAGCGGTTACGCTTTGTACCCACCCGAATCTCTTCGCGGGCAAAACCTGTTCCACAATTTAAAAAGAACCGCGCAGCAAATTTCTGCTGATATTCTATTGCTATTTTATTTGATTTCAGATAGTAACCTGGATCAAAGGCATATTGCTGTTCGTCCGGCGAAAATCCAGTACCCACAATAAGGGATAAATAGCTGTCAGCATCAGCAAGGTAACGTCTTACCGTTAAACTGGCAGATTTCGACCACCCTTCATTTCCTGGCGTGAGATAAGGACGTATTGAAAACCAATAATCTCCATAATACTTGCCAATTGTGCCAGTATAAATCATCACCTTATTCGAATCGAAAGCAGCAATCCGATTCTCATCGAAATTCATATACCTAAATCCCACAGAAAATTCGAAACTTGCAGGCAACTTAAAATAGGGCTCCATCGAAAACCGCGAATATGGAAAATTCCTTTTATTGGAGATTCCCATATTTAAATACATATAGATCCCCTTTGCAATGGCAGGATATGCATCAATCTCAATTTGATGCCCATCATTCTTAAACCGTCGAGCAAAGTTATAGCGCAGTGTGACAGTCCCAAAGGTTTTCGTTTTCCGTCCAATGGCAGCAGAACCAAAGCTCCACGGATCAACGTCATTAAATGTGTAAATCCAGTAATTGAGTGTAACCTTATTAATTAATTTATCATTACGAATTTTCAGTAGTAAATCAGAAGCTCCTTTATTGGAAGGTTCTTCGGCTAATAGTTGATTAAGGAGCTTAGACGATTCTTGCGATTTACCGGAATAATTAAGGGCTTTCGCTTTTTTAAAAAGAAATGCACCATCATTGGGGTGGTAGGTAAGCCCAATATCGGCAAATTTAATCGCATTCAAGTAATTATCGTTCATAAGTTCAACATCGATAAGGGCATCAACAGCATCGTAATAACCGGCACGATGCTCCATTACACGGGAAAGAACAATCCTAGCTGAATCATATTTGCTGTCCCATGCATAAGTTCTCCCCATTAAAACTGCTGCATCCCAATAAGCACTATCAACCGACAAAATCTGCCGGCAGATTACCCTTGCCTCCCCCTTTCGATTGTTGTATGCAAACGACCGTGCTTTAGATAACAGCGAATCTAAGGAGACTGACTCCTGCAAATAAGCTGTTTGTGCTGAAACCGTCAAAACGGTAGAGAATATCAAAAGCCCAAGCAAGGCCAACATTCTTTTTAACGGAGTCATAATTAACTGTATGTTATCTTCTAATTAATAACCTTTTTACTCGAATCGAAACCTCGTTAGGACTGAAAGGTTTTGTAATATAATCATCTGCACCAAGCTTGAAAGCCTCAATAATCGTATCTTCATTGCCAAGCCGTGAAAGGACGATAATCGGCATCTTCAAAAAAAGTTCATTCCTGATTGTATTGATCAATTCGAGTCCACCCACAAAGGGCATCAAAAGATCTGTCATAATCAAATCATAACTACCTTGACGGATCTTTTCAGTGGCCTGATTGCCATCTGTTACCACATCGACCAAATATCCCTCACTTTTAAGTTTGTGTTCTATGGCCTTAATCATCATAAAATCATCCTCACAAACAAGTATTTTCATAATATATTTTTAAAATCACAATTCACCCGGAAAACTATGATATCTAAATCATACTTTTCAAATCTTCAATGCCATAGCTAATTATTTTGATAGCGGAATCTAATTCATCAAAAAGCTTGTCGTTAAGTTTATAATCCCTCTCTATTTTTTCGACATAAGGGATAGCGGATAGAATTCCAACAAAAGTAAGTTGAGGAAGAAGTGTGTGAGCACAAAATCGTAATTTTTCATAATCGCCTGACAGAGCACTTTCTTTCATTCTAAGAAGTGAATCCGGCCCAAATTCAATAAAATAAGTTACAATCTCTTCAACAAATGCTTCATCGCCACCAGCCATCTCATTTAGATAAGTGAGGTCAGGAAGCGGATAAAGCGCCCGATCAATAGATTCAATAATCTTATCCCCCTTAGAATCAATATCTTCAATAGACTCCGGCATAATATTATAATTTAAAGACAAGACTTAAACGACAGGTATAATTATAGGCAGTAATTCGAGGAAAGACCATGTAAAAGTAATAAAATTATCCCGAAAATAAGTTGAAAAACCTTACTATTTAAATTAAGTAGCCAAATTTTTACGAAAAGACAAAAATCTACAGATTTAGATCGAAAAATAGTGTATTTTAGCAACACGGTTTTATGCCGTATGACTTGTATTGTTGTCTATAATTACCAAACTTATTTTCAAACAATATGGAAACAACTGATAGAGAAATTTTAATCGAAGCCATTAATGATTGTGCTAAAACAGATGGATGGGCGAATCTTGCTGAAGTTGGTGTTGACCTTCGCTTAAAAGGTGTTAAATATGGTAAATTGTCAAAATTTATCCAGAATTATTCCGATACCGTCGAAACGAAAATTGATGAATTAAGGCAACCTCCGGTTGTATATGCGCGGTTACTACAAGACTATTAAAAATTGAACGATTCTTTGAAAAAAGCCCGTTCCTGGTTTAGAAACGGGCTTTGATCTGCCTGTTAATTCGTTGACTTGTCTTGTATTGCGGCAATAGTTCTCGATTTGGCGGCACTTCCTGCTGATGAACCGAAGTAGTAGCTGTAGATTTGAGTAAGTGTGGCACTCAGAACTCCAAGGATATAAAGAATGATGTCTTTTTTATCGCCTCCTATGAGTTGTGGCGAAAAGATTAGTATATAAAAGAGCCCTAAAGTTAATACCACTGTTCCCAAGGCAAGAAATGATGCAACGTTTTTACCCAGTTTGGTGGCATTTTCGCTGGTTTGAATCTGCGTTTCACGTTGCCGGGCGCTACCGATATCGTCGAGGAACATCTTCTGCTCTTCGTTGGTGAGCTTTTTCATATCCAGTTGGAATTGAATTTCCGATTTGCGGATTTCATTTTCAATCTGCATTTTTTCTTCTTTTGTCGTAATGACATTATCAAGCACTTTGCCAACTGAATCAACAATTGAACCGGCTCCGCCGGAAAAAAGATCTGTTAGAAATGACATAGTTATTAGTTTTTAGTTTGCACCCAATGCCCGACGAACCCAACCATAGAAGTATTTCTGGCTGGTTGGTCTTTTCTTTACAATGTTAATGTAGCGCGCAATTTTAGCTACTGTAAAGGCAGCTATAAAATGCTCCGGATCGAACTTGTTAATGGCATCAATTGATTGCTGGCCAATAACACCATCGGGTTCTGCCTGTACTACCAACTGTGCAAGCGATACACTTGTACCAACTCCTGCATTAACGCCAAAATCGAAGATAGATTGGGCAACGAGCTGATTGGATATATTATCCCCATTCATTTTGTCCCAAAAATTAACCCTGTAAAAGTCAACAACATCCTGTTGAAGGTCAATATCTTTGTCGAGATTTGCCGGAAAACCTGTCTGACGTTTCAAAATATCGACTTTTATCCAGCCATCCCACTTGCTGAATATTTTGCGGGCGACTCCTTTATAAGTTTCGCCTCCCGGATCATCCGGATCATTGACATAACCACCTTCAAAGGCTATAACCAACGGAAAAGCTGCGGTAAACTCTGCCATAAAAATTGTTTTTAGTGGATAAGAATGTTTATTTTCTGAACCATTAAAATATTAGGAATCAGCTTTACAACTGATTGTTTATTAATGGTTTTTATTCCTTACGTTGAAGATGCATAATTGTTCCAATTTTATTTTTTATTCTTTGCCTGCAAAGTTTCACGAACACTGCCAATGGCAGTTTATTGAAGTCATTCGAACAGCTTCTGATGGGGCATAACGCCGGTTGATTTGCGTTTTATCTAAGTCAATGAGTTGATTAGCGTTTTATCTAAGTCAATGATTTGAATTTCAAGATTAATAAACGTTGTATTAAGACCAATGCCGGGCAGATTGCAAAGTGAGTTAGCCAAAACCGGAGCTCGTTTGGCTATTTACAAAGTGTGGGAGCGAAAATTGGAGCTCGTTTGGCTATTTACAAAGTGTGGGAGCGAAAACCGGAGGTCGTTTGGCTATTTACAAAGTGTGGGAGCGAAAACTGGAGCTCGTTTGGCTATTTACAGAGTGTGGGAGCGAAAACCGGAGCTCGTTTGGCTATTTACAGAGTGTGGGAGTGAAAACCGGAGCTTGATTGGCTATTTACAAAGTGTGGGAGTGAAAACTGGAGCTTGATTGGCTATTTACAAAGTGCGGGAATAAAAATGGAGAATCTGATTTAAAGTATTCACAACATGAATATTAAATGACATAAATGCCCGCACGAATTACCTTTCAGTAAACGTAAGGTTATTCTGATGCGTTGGAAATTAAGATGCAGAGACATGGCATTGCCTTGTCTCTGAACCCTTCCAAATAATAATCTATTCCGGATAAATCTTCATTTACTTTTTGAACTCAATTTTGAAAGTGACCACCTGCCATTCGGGCAATTTCGTGGGTTTAGTGATTACAAGTGCGTCAGCATCCTGTTTCCATACTAACTTTTCATTACTTCCCAGTATTTTAACCGAGGCAATCGCTTTCTCGTTTAGCTTGGAAGTTTTACCCAGCGAAGTGATTCTGATATCGCTTGTTGGCGCATTCATGCAAAAGGCATACAATGTTTCGCCTTTGGTAGTAAACCGGATATCGGATGCTTCATAAGGTCTAACATCTTTTACGCCTCCAAATTGCCCTTTGGCCTGGTTCTTTTGCGTTGAAGGTCCTTCGCCATAAATTTTCCAGGGACGTGTTCCATAAATACCTTCTCCGTTTGCGGGTGTCCATTTGCCAATTACATCAAGAATCGCCAGAACATCGGGTTCAAGATCTCCTTCTGGAGTCTGAACAACGTTTAACAAGAGATTGCCGTTTTTACTTACAATGTCAATCAACATCTGTATTACCTGAGTTCCAGTCATGTATTTCTGACCCGTGCGATAATACCAGTCACCAATTGAAGTGTCAGTTTGCCAGGGATAAGGTGAGATTGAGTCCAGTGCGCCACGCTCTACATCCTGCACCCAACGGCCATTTGAAGCACGTAATTTGCAGGTATAAACAGCATCAAGTTTTCCTCCGTTTTTTGTTTTGTCCTGGTTGTAATAATAAGCCAGCATGTTTCTGCCAACTTCTCCGAAAGGGAGTTCGCTATCCGAATAAAGAAGGTCGGGCTGATAGTTATCAATCAGTTCGGTAATGCAAGCCAACCAATTTTTTTGATTTTCAGGGTTATTTGTGAGCCATTCCTTATCGTCGGGGGCAGTTTTGGGATGATAAAGTTCTTCAAATGCAGGATTTGTTCCGTCGTAAGGAACTCCTGCCATAGGACCGGATTTGTCGGCACCCCTGCTCTTCTGAAACCAGGTATAACTGGCTCCAAGATGTTCTGAGACACCAAAACGTAATCCTTCTTTTTTTGCAGCTTTCTGCCAAAGACCCACCACATCTTTCTTCGGACCCATGTTTACCGAATTCCATGAATGAATTTTGGAGTTCCAAAGGAAAAAATTATCGTGATGAGTTGCCATACTTACAAAGTATTTGGCACCGACCTTTTTATAAAGCGCCATTAGCTGTTCAGGATTCCAGCGTTCGGCTTTCCACAGCGGAATAATGTCTTTATACCCGAATTTCGAAGGATGGCCGTACGTTGCCACATGGTATTTGTAATCGGAACTGCCTTCTTCGTACATTTGCCGGGCATACCAGTCTCCCTGGCGGGGAACAGCTTGTGGTCCCCAATGTGCCCAGATTCCAAACTTCGCATCGCGAAACCATTCGGGATATTGGTACTGTTTAAATGACTCATCGGTTGGTTTGAACGTCTGCGCAAACAACTGGATTGCCGGAAGGACGCTGATTACAAATGTCAAAAGCGTCAGAAAAATTAATTTGCTGGTGTTTTTCTTCATGTTAACGGATGTTTTATTGGTTCTTAATCGTTGATTTTATTTCGTTAATTCAATATTTGTTTCCGGGTTTTTGGCGAGAATAATTTGCTCCAACGGCCGGTCGAATTCAAGTTTTGCAACGAGCACTGTATTGGCCATTTCATTCGCCGGAAGATTCCGCAAACGCAAATAAGGTTGTTGCGAGGCATGATCGCTTGGGCATAAATTCACCACACAATCAATGGGTTTTCCTGTATTTAGCAAAGTCGCTTTTGACGGCAGTACATTGATTGGCTTTAATTTTAATCCATTTCCCACCGGTAGTTTATTCATATGAATGTAAAGTGTACTTTCACGTTTTGTAACCAGTACACCTGGTGCGTTTACAAATTCAGAATCGGTTTGTACCTTTTGGAACGACTCATCAACCGAAGCTTTCCATTTACCTATCCGTTTCAGGATATCAGCTGCTGTTGTCGGTATAACGCCTTCGCCGGTTGGTCCAACGTTGAGTAAGTAATTGGCATCGCGTGCCAGGTAACGGTCGATGCTGCTGATCAGGTGCCGGTCGGTGTAATAGTCTTCGTCTTTCTTGTAACCCCAGCTTTCCATACCTACCGATTGGCAAGCCTCAACGAGTTTGTCGAATCCTTTGGCTTCGGCAGCACCACTGTCATAATCTCGCTCGGGAGTCCCAAAATCACCATCATCAAAACCACGGTTGTTAATCACCGCCTTGGGCTGAAGTTTTCGGATCATCGCATTAACGGAAGGATCTTTATAAACGGGAACATTCATATCCCACCAGACTCCATGAATTTCGCCATAGTTCGTGCAAAGTTCCCGAACCTGTTCCTTCAGAAATTCCATGTATTTGTCCCAGTCGGGCGAATCATGTGGTTGAGGCGGAAGTTCGTGATGGCGTCCTGAATTTGGGTAATTGGGTTGATTCCAGTCAACAATCGAATAGTAGAGACAAAGCGGTATCTTTCGTTTGTGACAGGCATCCGACAAAATTCCAACAATGTCCTTCTTATAAGGTGTATTCATTGTGTTGAAAGCCGTTTGTTTCGTATCCCACAAACAAAATCCGTCGTGATGTTTAGTGGTTAGCGTGATATATTTCATACCCGATGTTTCCATCAAATCGAGCCATTCTTCGGGGTTGAATTTCTTTGGGTTCCATTGATCAGCTAACTTGACATATTCCGCCCTGGGCAACCTTGCCCGCCATTGATGCTGCTCATGCCATCCGGGAATGGAATACAAACCCCAATGAGCAAACATTCCGTAGCGTGACTCAAAAAACCAGTCGCGGCCATCACCAAAGCGGGGGATACTATTCAAATCTATATTCGCAGAAGATGTGTTTATGTCAATTAATCGATTGGCTCCGGCTTTCGATGAGAACAATGTGGAAGCGGCAATTACTGAGGCTGATTTGAGTAGGGTTCTGCGTTTCATTAATTCATATTTATTAAGATTCAGCTTTGTGCATAAATTTAGTAATGGGCAATTTGCTGCTGGCAACTGGCATCTGGCTGCCGGTGACTGCATCAAACAAGATTACAATGTCAATCAGAAATTCATATTTCATTCTTGTCTTTTGCATTTTGAAGAACTTATTTTCCAAACAGAACTCGTATTAGCCAGTTGCCAACAGCGAATTGCAAGTTGCCTTACTTAAAACCTCACCAATATCTTCATCACTTGTCCAGGGTTGGCAGCCCATGAAGCAACTGCATCTGCTGCATCTTCAGGTTCGATAACCCGGGTGACCATTTCGTCAAGCGGGAAAGTCCCTTGTTTCAGGTAATTGATGACTGCTTCAAAATCGGATGGTGTTGCGTTGCGTGAACCCAGAATGTCAATCTCTTTCTGCACCCAGAGTTTGGTCGCAAAACTGACATCATTCTTGGCATATCCGATACAAACCACGCGGGCGGCAAAAGCAGCCTCGACCAAAGCTGATTGGTAAGTAATTGGATTGCCGGCAGCTTCAATGATTACATCAGGTCCGTGTCCATTCGTGATCTTCACCAAAGCTTTATGCAAATTGGTAGTTTTCGAATTAATTACATGAGTTGCCCCAATCTTGCGTGCGAGTTCAAGTTTCTGATCATCAATATCAACAGCAATGACTGTGGCACCACGCAAGGCCGCACGGATAATGGCGCCTGAACCAATCATTCCACAACCAAATATCATCACTGTATCGATGTCTGTAACACGCCCACGATCAACGGCATGAAAACCGACAGTGAGCGGCTCTACCATCGCGAGTTCTTTTGCCGAAAGCTGATCATCGGAAATCAATTTCTGCCATGGGACAGTGATAAATTCCTGCATCGCACCATCTCTTTGAACGCCCAGTGTCTGATTGTAACGACATGCATTGAAACGCCCTTTCCTGCACGACGAACATTGACCACAATTGGTGTACGGAACAACGGTAACGGCTTGTCCTGCATTGAAATTTTCAGGAACTTCCTCCCCAATTGATTCAATGACAGCCGAAATCTCGTGACCGGGAACGCGTGGGTATTCTACCATAGGATTTTTTCCAAGAAAGGTACTTAGGTCGGAGCCACAAAATCCGACATAGTTAATTTTCAGCAGTACTTCGCCTTTCCCTGCTATTGGTGCCGGACGGTCGACTACCTGTATATTTTCTGGCGTAATAATTTGAATTGCTTTCATTTTTTTAGCTATTAATTTCATTTCCATTATTGCAGCAACTGGCTTTTAGTTTCTGGCAACTGGCAAACTTTCGTAATTTAAAATTCATAATTGATACAATCGTGTTGCATTCCCGCCCATGATTTTCGACTGATCTGTATCAGAGAGATAAGTGATGTTTTTCTGAACCAGTTCCATCCAGCATTTGTAAGAAGTGGCAACGAGACAAACCGGCCAGTCGGAACCAAACAGCAACCTGTCCGGACCAAAAGCTTCCAAAATCACCTCAAAATAAGGAAGGAGTTGCGAAGGAGTCCATTTTTGATAATCGGCTTCGGTAACCATTCCCGAAATCTTACAATTTACATTTTCACGTTTTGCAAGTTCCCATATATTCTCTTTCCAGGGAGACAATTTCTTCTTGCCAATTAAAGGTTTTGCAATATGATCGAGTACAAAAACCTGATTGGGATGCTGATCAACAAACCTGATTGTATTGGGCAACTGTCTCTCAATAATCAAAATATCATATACAAGAGAATATTTTCTGAGCAATGAAATGCCACGATTAAAGTCTTTTCGAAGAATAAATTCAGGATCAGGTTCTCCCTGAATCACATGACGTACACCTTTTAATATTTTTTCGCCGGCATATTTTTCGAGATAAACCGCCATATCATCCTGAATTAATGGAACCCAACCTACAATTCCTTTTATAAAATCATTTTGATGTGCCATACCGATCAACCAGTCTGTCTCATCAACTGATTGCCTTGCCTGAACTGAAATTACACCATCAACTCCGGCTTCCTGAATCGTTGTTTTCAGATTTTCAGGAAGGAAATCTTTGCGGATAATCTTCATTGAATCATCAATCCAATCATATT